>ERZ773246.11-NODE-11-length-170014-cov-33.6028_pt1 | contig 170014 bp, 182 predicted proteins | sample MGYA00580519_ERZ773246 | MGnify/ENA primary metagenome ERZ773246 (study PRJEB29015, sample SAMEA2738153) | human oral metagenome | biome: human oral; feature: human-associated habitat; material: saliva | place: China | collected 2246 ...
ATATAATATAAACAATTAAAGGAGGTTTTATGCCAGTATACAACAAACTTGTCCGCGATAAAATTTTGGAAATCATTAAGGCCAACGGGCAAAAGCCAACTCACAAAATACTTACAGCAGAAGAATATACCGTGGAGCTTACAAAAAAGCTAGTCGAAGAAGTTGAGGAATATAAAAAAGATAAAAATACTGATGAGCTTGCTGATATCATGGAAGTAGTCTATGCTCTCGCAAGACTGCATAGTTGTACCGCGGAGGAATTAGAAAAAATTCGCGCAAAAAAAGCAGAAAAACGCGGCGGTTTTGAAAAGAAAATATTCCTAGTGGAGGTGACGGATTAGGGCGAGCATGTGTGGCAAGTTATGTCTATTCTGTGCAAGGAATTCATCTCTGACAATGAGCGCCCTGTTCTTAAGTCTGATCCTTTAGACTCTGAGTATGAACAGCGATTTTACTTTTACGAAATCTGTGCTAGAATAGATGTAGAGTTTCCTCTTTTCGGAGTGCGCGGTGTTTTGAATGTGTGCAGATCGCAATCTCGGCGGAAAAGGTATAGACACGGAGAGGAGTTGCTGAATCCAAACCGTAAGGCAAATTGCCATAATTAGTTAATCAACCAAGGAGAAATTGGATGCCAACAATCAACCAATTGGTGCGCAAACCGCGCCAAACGGCTAAGAAAAAGTCCAAGTCGCCAGCACTAGGTCGTATTCATAACGCCCTAAAAACACGTTATTACGACCAGAACGCACCGCTTAAGCGTGGTGTTTGTGTGCGTGTGACGACTAAGACGCCAAAGAAACCAAACTCAGCTTTGCGTAAGGTTGCTCGTGTTAAATTGAATAACGGCTATGAAGTTTGGGCGTACATCGGTGGTGAAGGTCACAACTTGCAGGAGCACGCTGTGGTCTTGATCCGCGGTGGTCGTGTGCCTGACCTTCCTGGTGTGCGTTATCACATCGTACGTGGTGCGCTTGACCTTCAGGGTGTTAACAATCGCAAGAAGGGTCGCTCTAAGTACGGTACAAAGAAAGGGGATAAATAATCATGCCTCGTAAAGTTACCAAGAAGTTGCAGCGTGAACTTAAACCTGATCGCCGATACCAAAGCGTGCTAGTTCAGCGCTTGATCAACAAGTCAATGCTAGACGGTAAAAAGTTGGCGGCTGAACGCGCTGTCTACGCAGCCCTAGAAACTGCTGCTAAGAAATTGGATTCTGAAGATCCATTGGCAGTGTTTGAAAAAGCATTGAAGAACGTTAGCCCAAGCTTCGAGGTTAAATCTCGTCGCGTTGGTGGTGCTAACTACCAGATTCCATTCCCAGTTCAGGGACATCGACAATTGCACTATGCGTTTAGCTGGTTAGTTCAATCAGCTCGCGCTCGTAGTGGAATGCCATATTCACAGCGTTTGGCGTTGGAAATCGTTGACGCTTACAATGAAGCTGGTGCTGCCTTCAAGAAGAAGGAAGACACCCACAAGATGGCTGAAGCTAACCGCGCCTTTGCGCACTTTGCTCGCGGCTAATCATTGCCCGAAAGTAAAATCAGAAAATCGCTCTAAACGGGGCGATTTTTTGATATAATAGAAAAAATTAGGAGGGAGAAATGGCGAGTTTTTCGTTTGATATTGTGTCAGAAATTGACAAGGCTGAGATGAATAATGTTTTCATGCAGACTGAAAAAGAAATCCAAGGGCGTTATGATTTTAAGGGGACGAGCGCGGCAATTGATTGGCTGGATGATAAAAAGGGTCTGAAAATTACCGGCGACAATGATTGGCAAGTTGATGCTGTATTAGACATTGTGCGTAAGAAGTTGGCGGGGCGTGGTCAGTCGAGCAAAGTCCTGGATTTATCAAAAGAGAAAGTTGTCTCGAACTTGAAGACGACTTGGGAGATTCCGTTCAAGCAAGGCCTTGATCAGCCGATGGCGAAGCAGATTGCCGCTGATATTCGCGCGAATGCGCCGAAAGCTAAGCCACAGATTCAGGGCGACCTCGTTCGTGTTACTTCTGCGTCGAAGGATGAACTGCAGAAAGTCATTAGTTTATTACGAGAAAGTGATTATGACACACCTTTGCAATTTGTAAATTATCGTTAGGATCGTAGCGGTATGAATCAGAAATCAATGAAGAAATTAAAAATTGCAGCCATCGTTTTGGGTGTAGTTTTCTTGATCTCTGTTATAGTTGGGCTGATTGTCGTTAATAATAATCGCTCTCCTGGGGTCAGTAAAACCGCAAAAAAGAAGATTCAGAAGATTTTTGCCGAAGAAGATGCTAAGAGCTTGCAAAAAGTCGTTTCCAAATATGGCTATTCAATTCGATACGACAAGAGTATTTTTACCGGCGAAGGTCACGTCTTAAATAAAGACTCTAATGAAAAACAGTATAGCGCCACCACGTATGCTGATGATGAGCTGAAAGAAAGTCGCGCTTATGCGATTTTGCGATTACATTTCAGAAAAGGTTCAGAAAAGCCGAACGAAGAAGAGTAAGACTATCCCAACTGTTACTCAAGGTGATGTTTCTGGTTCGGCTAGTGACGCGGGCGGCCATAAGCTATTTTCAATGAGTGCGCAAATTGCGGCAGGTAACAGTGGCGGTTCAGCGTTTGATGACGATGGCAAGCAGATTGGACTAAACACCTACGGCGGTTCATCCTGTGCGGATAGGAGCGAGCGCAACAATTCTTGTTTTGGAGAGGGAATATTCCGTGATATCGCTGATCTGAAAACTATGGCGAAGAAAAATAATGTTGCGTTATCGACAAATGGCGAATTGACTAAGCTCTGGGAAGACGGCTTGGAGAGTTTTTCTCAAGGTAAATATTCTCAGGCAAAGGCTAAATTTGAACAATTGGATAAAAAATACCCCGACAATTATTTGGTGGCGAAGATGATCGAAGTTTCATCCAATACTCCAGATGACTCTACGGAAAGCGAGGCATCTAGCGCAGAAGCTGGAACGAGCGAATCAGAAAATAACACTACAGTTATAATCGTGGTTGTGGTGATTCTTTCAACGGGAGCATTATTCTTAACAGTGTCAATTATCGCAATTGCCGTTTCTGTCAGTAATCGCCGTAAGATGAACGCTTATCCATATCCTGTCGCTGGACAATTCCCGCAACAACCTCAATATCCACAGCAGCCATATCAACAACCAATTCCGCCGCAACAACAATATCCGCAACAAAATTACTATCAACAGCAACCTGGTCAATATCCACCAATATACGCGCAGCCGCCTATAGAGTAGCCTCCAGCTAACTATCCACCTGCGGCGCCAGATCAGAGCGACAACGAGTCTAAAAATCCTCCAGCTCAGAGCTAGTCAAAAACATAGATAACTGATATAATAAAACGCAAGAGTAGTTTTTTGGTGCCAAAAAATTGACCAAAAATCTCGGCAAATTAACGTAATATAAAGGAAAATTTATGGCAGAGACGCATGTTCCGCTAAAGAATTTTAGAAATATTGGTATTATTGCCCATATTGACGCCGGTAAAACGACGACAACTGAGGGTATTTTGTACCGCACTGGCTTGACGCATAAGATCGGTGTGGTTCGTGGTGAAGGTGACGGTGCTACCACCGACTGGATGGCGCAGGAGAAAGAGCGTGGTATTACTATTACCTCAGCTGCTGTGACTTGTTTCTGGAAAGATCATAAGATTAACATTATTGACACCCCAGGGCACATCGACTTTACCGCTGAGGTTGAGCGTAGCTTGCGCGTGCTTGACGGTGCAGTTACAGTCTTTGACGGTAAGATGGGTGTTGAGGCTCAGTCTGAAACTGTTTGGCGCCAGGCTAATAAGTACGGCGTGCCACGTATTTGTTTCGTTAACAAGATCAACCAGACTGGTGGTGACTTCTACAAATCTCTTGAGTCAATTCACAACCGTTTGAGTAAGCAGGCTTTCCCAGTTCACTTGCCAATTGGTTTTGAAAAGACTATCAACGGTGTTGTCGACTTGATTGACATGAAGGCTTACACCTACGACGACTACACAGACCACGAGTTGAAGGTTGGTGAGATTCCAGCTGACATGCTTGAAAAAGCTAAAAACGCACGTTCTCTGTTGGTTGAAAATGCTGTTGAAGCTGACGACGAATTGATGATGAAGTTCTTGGATCAGGGCGAAGAAGCTATTACCGTTGACGAGCTAAAGATGGCTCTACGCAAGCGCGTTTTGGCTGGTGACTTTTACCTAGTTACTGGTGGTGACGGTCGCGGTGTGATCGTTGAGAAGTTGCTTGACTTGATGGTTGACTTCTTGCCAAGCCCGCTAGACGTTGATGAAATTTGGGGCAAGAATCCAAAGACTGGCGACGAAGTTAGCCGCAAGCCATCAGATAAGGAGCCTTTGTCTGCTTTGGCGTTTAAGATTGCTGCCGATCCATTTGTTGGTAAATTGATCTTCGTTCGTGTCTATTCTGGTGTTTTGACCTCGGGAAGCTACGTTCTTAATACGACAACTGGTGAAAAAGAGCGAATTGGACGAATCGTTCGTATGTTTGCTGACAAGCGTGAAGAAATTAGCAAGGTTGAAGCTGGTGACATCGCCGCTGTGGTTGGTCTGAAGTCTACTGCGACTGGTAACACGTTAGCAGACGTAGCTCATCCGATCGCTCTTGAGTCAATTGAATTCCCAGAGCCACCAGTATCGATTGCGGTTGAGCCAAAGTCAAAGGCTGACCAAGAAAAGATGGCGTTGGCGTTGCAGCGCTTGGCTGAAGAAGACCCAACTTTCCGAATTCACACTGACGAAGAAACAGGTCAGACAATTATGTCAGGAATGGGCGAGTTGCACCTAGATATTCTTATTGACCGTATGAAGCGCGAATTTAAGGTTGAAGCCAACATCGGTGAACCTCAGGTTGCCTTCCGCGAAAGCATCAAGGGTCGTTCTGAAGTTCAAGGTAAGCACGCAAAGCAGTCTGGTGGTCGCGGTCAATATGGTGACGTATGGGTACGCTTTGAGCCAAATGAGACCGGTAAGGGCTTTGAATTCGTTGATGAAATTAAGGGTGGTGTGGTTCCTCAGGAATATCGCCCAGCCGTAATGAAGGGTATTCGCGAAACATTGGAAGGCGGTGTTATTGCCGGTTATCCAGTAGTTGACGTTAAGGCTACACTTTACGATGGTTCATACCACGATGTCGACTCCTCAGAATTGGCGTTCTCATTGGCAGGTTCGATAGCTGCCCGTGAAGGTATTAAGCAGGCTAACCCAATCTTGCTTGAGCCAGTTATGAAGGTTGAAGTTACTACACCAGAAGACTTCATGGGTGACATTATCGGCGACCTTAACTCACGTCGCGGACGTATCGACGCTATGGAAGACTTGATGGGTGGCGCTAAGTTGATTAAGGCATTTGTGCCATTAGCAAATATGTTCGGCTACACATCGGACATTCGCTCAATGTCTCAGGGTCGCGCCGCTTCAACGATGGAATTAGCTCAATACGAGGAAGTTCCACCAAACGTTGCGCAAGAGATTATCGAAAAGCGAAATAAATAATCTCTACCTCATAAAAAATCCTCGGAGCGAATCCGGGGATTTTTGTTTGGCTAAATTTCGGGTTATTTTTATGATATCTGTGTGTTTCGGCGGAATAAATTGATAAATTGTCGGCGAATTGGGCGGCCGACGATGTTGCCGAATGACGCACCAATTGCTACTGCCACGCCGATGAGAATTGCTCGCGCTAAGATAGCCAAGGCTGGTAGGAAGTTTGCGCTGTTCGGTGGATATAGAACGACGCCCATCAATCCATTGTAAAGCGACAATCCTGGAACTAATGGCACGATTCCCGCCGCGATAATCGCCAAGGAGGGGAATTTCCATAATCTGGAAGTCATGACTGCGACCAGACCAATTACCGCCGCCGCGATGCCGCTCGCTGTTACGATATCAAAACCAAAACTCATGACCAATCTTGAAATCCACCAGCCAAAAATTGCGATTAATGCCGAAATAATCATTCCTAAAAATCGAGAATGATTCCTCAGAACGAACGCCGCCGCGATAATTCCAGCCCCCAAATACTGAGTGTGCTTGTCTGCTAATGTCAATCGATCTGGTGTCGCTGGGAAAGTAACACCGAATTTTGTCGCAATGTATAATCCGACCATCACGCCAGCAATTACGCCGCCCGTCGCCATTACGACTTTTAATAATCTGGCGTTGGCAGTCATGTAATATTCGTCAATTGCGTCTTGAAATGCGCCAACAAACATTAGTCCCGCGACTAATAAGACAATTCCACTGATAACCAACAATGTTGCGTTGACGCTTAGCCCCAGATAATTGCTACACCAAGCTGCGCCCGCCGCCACCAATGTTACGAAAATCGCCACGAGGGATTGCGAATAAAACAACGGTGCGCCAATACGCCCCAGCCACCTCAGCAGTCCAGTCGCTGAGAATCCGAGCAGAAACGCTATCGATGCCATGAGCAAACTGCCGCCGTATAGAATAACAGAACCCGCGCTCACTAATCCGCCCGCCGCGTAAACGACTAGCCGGGAATGTTTGGTGGGTTTTTTGAGTATTTGTTGCAATCGCTCTTCGGCTTCTTCCAGGGAAAGCTGTTTGCGACGAATGTCGAGGGCTAATAATTGCAATGCTTGAATCAATTGATAATTAGGATCGTCAGGAACGATAACTCGCGCCATCGTCAAAGGTTCATGGCTAACTCCGCGGTCTTGAGAAATTGTCACCAGGGTATAACTAATGTCAATATGAACAGGTTTTTGGCAATAAGTATTAGTGATTCCGTGAGACATGCGCACCACGTCGCGCGCAACCACGCCCATGCTCAGAAGCTGCTCAGCAATCGTCATAGCCAGGCGCAAAGCTCGCATATTCGGCGTCAAACTTTCGTCAATTTTCTCCAGATGATGCTCTGGCTCAAAGCTGTAAAGATTAGCGACTCGGGCTAATGATTGCTCAATGAATTTTGGTACTTTTTTCTTCACAATATCTAGTGTAACAAATTTTATGCCAATAGAAATAGCCCGCCAAGAGAGCTCAAGCCAAGGATTAAGCCTCAGCGAACTATTTCTCTTGACGGGCACTAGTCCTCGTCGTTCTTGTCACACTTGGGTGACGTTGGAATGATGACCGCGAGGAGAATTGCTATAGTGCTTGTAAGCGCAACAAAGCCTCCTAGGGTCGCCACCTTATCGGGTTCGATGGTAGCCCCAAGCGGGGTGCTCATGACTCCCAGCTCCTTGAATGCACGTAGAGCAGGCAGTTCAGATACTGGCACCCATAGAATGAAGGGAATCCGGGAATTGTCGCCCGGAAGGAGCCATCTCCATACGAGATAGCCCGCCAGTGGCAGAGCCATCGCCGTGCAGGCGATGGCAGCGCTGGCGGTAAGATAAGTATCCCCTATAATGATCAAATCTAGGCTGGCTAGAGCCAGGGCTGTGACCGTAATTTTCAACTTGAGCATGGTGACTCTCCTTCTTGAACTATGCAAGGACTACTTTCGTTGACGGGATTGTCGACGAAAGCTTACGTCACTTATACTATACTTGCGTAAAAAAGTCAATATTAGGAGGAGATTAGTCGACTTTCTGTAAAATAATGCCCGTTCTGGCTGGCAAGTAAACTTTAAGGTTGTGGTTATTATCAGCTGGGGAAGTGAAAAATCGGGAATTATGGTCTATTCGCTCCTGTCCACCGAAGTTCTTGTCGTCGCTACTTAACGTCAATTTATAAGAGCCAGCTTCTGCGGGTACTGCGTAATCTGAGTGAGATTTGTCGGGCGAAAAATTGATAACAAATAAAAAGTCGCCGTGCATAAAACTTACCGTGCGGTCGGATTGGCGAACCGTCAGATGTTGAATGTCAGAATTATCAATTTGCCTAATAACTTTCATCAGCGCCGCGTCAAAATCTCCCAGCCATTGATATTTTAAGAAGCCATTGTCGCGCAAATTCCATTGCCTACGAGCATGCTTAAATGACCAATTATTACCCTCGCGCGGAAAATCAATCCATTCCGGATGTCCGAATTCATTGCCCATAAAATTCAAATAACCGCCGCCATGCAGCCCAGATGTCATTAGACGAATCAGTTTATGCAGGGCTATTCCGCGTTCGGTCTTAAGGTCTGGATCAATTTTATCCATATGCCAATACATATTTTTATCAATAAGTCGGAAAATCAGCGTTTTATCACCGACGAGCGCTTGATCGTGACTTTCGGCGTAATTGATGACTTTTTCCTCTGGCCGATGCGAACTCAAAGTGTAAGCTAATTGCCCCAAATCCCAATCTTCATTATTTTTCTCTTTCAGAGTTTTTATCCATAAATCTGGCGCGCCCATTTGCAAGCGATAATCAAATCCCAGCCCGCCGTCTTTTGTCGATGCGCCCAGTCCAGGAAAACCGCTCATTTCTTCCGCAATTGTCGTGGCGTTGGGGTGAACGGCGTGAATGGTTTCATTTGCCAGTCTTAAATAAGCGAGCGCGTCTTTGTCGACATTGTCGTGGAAATAATCATCATAGCTAGTGAAACTTTTTCCGAGTCCGTGATCGTGATAGATCATACTGGTTACGCCATCAAACCTAAATCCGTCAATGTGATATTCGTCCAGCCACCAGCGGCAATTGCTTGCCAAAAAATGCAAAACTTCCGGTTTGCCGTAATCGAATAATCGCGAATCCCATTCTGGATGATTTGTTGGCTTGAAATATTGTGTCGGATCGCCGGCAAAATTGCCCAGACCTTCGACTTCGTTTTTGGCGGCGTGAGCGTGAACGAGGTCAATGATGACGCGCAGCCCCATTCCGTGTGCAGTGTCGACCAATTTCTTAAAATCGTCGGGAGTGCCAAATCTTGACGAAACCGCGAAAAAGTTGCTGACGTGATAACCGAAACTGCCGTAATATGGATGCTCGGCGATTGCCATAAGCTGGACTGTGTTATAGCCAGATTCCTTAATTCGCGGCAAAACTTCCGTGGTGAATTCGCTGAAGCTGGCAACTTTTTCTTTCTGGCTACTCATGCCAACGTGCGCTTCGTAAATTAGCGGAACTTTTGGTTTGGGTGGAGTGTTGTTTTGCCAATTGTAAGGAGTTTTTGGCGACCACACGACCGCGGAAAAATCGACAGAATTTTCGTCTTGGATAACGTAATTCGCATACGAGGGCAGACGCCAGCCATCGCCGCCAGGCCAATAGACACGCAATTTATATTTCTGTCCGTGGCGGAGTGAATCTTTAGGAAGATTTATGCTCCATTCGCCGTTTTTATCGCGATTTAAGGCAAATTCTTCGCGTTCTTTCCAACCTGAAAAATCGCCAACTAAGAATATCCGAGTGGCATTCGGCGCCCATTCTCTAAACGTCCACCCCACATCCGTTTTATGAAGTCCGAAATGTAAAAAACCCATCGCGAATTCGGCTGGCGTCTTGCCGCTTAAAACCGTTTTCAGCTTCGAAGAAATATACTTCTCACGCGCCTGAATTGTGGATTCGTGCGGCGTTAGCCACTGGTCCAAATCAACGAGGGTTTTATTGCTCATGTTTCTAGTGTAGCGGAAAAAACTGATATAATCTATTAAATGAAACCTTTTTCTTTTGAAATAACTTCACGATTTAACGACACGTTGGCGCGAACGGGAATTATTCACACGCCACACGGTGATATTAAAACGCCGGCGTTTATTGTGGTTGGAACTAAGGCTAATGTTAAGGCGATGATTCCGGAGATGGTGAAGGATGTTGGTGCGCAGGCGGTGCTAGCGAACGCTTATCATCTATATCTGCAGCCGGGGCATGAATTGATTGAAAAGGCTGGATATCTTGGCAAATTTATGCACTGGGATGGCCCGACATTTACGGATAGCGGCGGGTTTCAGGTCTTAAGTTTAGGCTCTGGCTTTAAGAAGGTTTTGGCAATGAGCACTGATGTTGACGAAGAAATTGCAATTGCTAAAAAATCGTCGCGTCATGCTTGGGTGGACGAAAACGGCGTAATGTTTAAGTCGCATCTGGACGGCTCTTACCATAAATTTACGCCAGAATTGTCCATGCAAATTCAGGCTGGAATTGGCGCTGATATTACTTTTGCGTTTGACGAATTGACCTCTTTGATTGATCCGTACGAATATCAAGTTGAGGCGCTGGCCAGGACGCATGCTTGGGCGGAGCGAAGTTTGGCGGAGGTTAAGCGCCTAAGGGCGGCTCGTCCAGATAAGCCGTATCAAGCTTTATTTGGCGTTTTGCAAGGCGCGAATTACGAGGATTTACGAAAGCAAACTGCCGAGTTTTTGGGCGCGATGGATTTTGATGGCTATGGAATTGGTGGTGCTTTGGAAAAGGAAACTATGGCGCAAACGATTCAGTGGGTCAATCAAATTCTGCCTGAAAATAAACCGCGTCATTTACTGGGAATTTCCGAGCCTGATGATATTTTTGCGGCGATTGAGCAGGGAATTGACACCTTTGACTGCGTGAGTCCGACGCGAGTTGCCAGGAACGGCGCCGCGTATACGCCGTTTGGTCGGGTCAATGTGCGCGGTCGAAAATACCGCGAGATGTTTGCGCCGATTATGGACGATTGCGATTGCTATACTTGCAAGAATTACACGGCGGCTTATCTCTGTCATCTTTTGCACGCCCGCGAGTCGTTGGCTGGAACGTTGTTGTCAATCCACAACGAGCGATTTATCGTTAAGTTGGTTGACGACATTCGCGCCAGCTTGGAGGATGGAACTTTTTACGAGTTTCGCGATTCGTTCTTGGCGAAGTACTATAGTAAGAAATAAGCTATTTACAACTGATTGGAAAATCGTTATAATTAAACTCATACGCCGTGAGGTCTTTTTTATGGACTGTACCCGCGTGAAAAATAATAATTAAATTAAGGAGAACTTCTACAAATGGCAGATGCATTTGACCGAAGCAAACCGCACGTTAACGTTGGTACAATGGGCCACGTTGACCACGGTAAGACTACGCTGACTGCTGCGATTACTGCAGTGTTGGCAAAGCGCCTACCAAGCGCAGTTAACAAACCTGTTGCGTACGACCAGATCGACAACGCACCAGAAGAGAAGCAACGTGGTATTACTATCGCGTCTTCACACCAAGAGTATGAATCAAAGAATCGTCACTATGCACACGTTGACATGCCAGGACACGCTGACTACGTCAAGAACATGATCACCGGTGCTGCTCAGGTTGACGGTGCGGTATTGGTTATCGCTGCAACTGACGGCCCAATGCCTCAGACTCGTGAGCACGTTTTGCTTGCAAAGCAGGTTGGTGTGCCAAAGATCGTTGTCTTCTTGAACAAGATGGACATGGCTGACGAAGAAATGGTTGAGCTGATCGAAGAAGAAGTTCGCGAACTTCTTGAAAAGAACGGCTTCGACAAAGACGCTCCAATCATCAAGGGTTCTGCTCTTAAGGCTCTTGAAGGTGAAGAGAAATATGAAGACGCTATTATGGAATTGGTTGACGCAATGGACAGCTACATTCCAGAGCCAGCACGTGACATGGACAAACCATTCATTATGCCAATTGAGGACGTCTTCTCAATTAAGGGTCGTGGTACAGTAGCAACTGGTCGTATCGAGCAGGGTGTTGTTAAATTGAACGACGAAGTTGAAATCGTTGGTTTGAAGCCAACTCAGAAGTCAGTTGTAACTGGTATTGAGGCCTTCAAGAAATCTCTTGACCAAGGTCAAGCAGGTGACAACGCAGGTGTCTTGCTACGCGGTATTGAGCGCAGCGACATTGAGCGTGGTCAAGTTTTGGCAAAGCCAGGCACAATTACTCCACATACTGAGTTTGAAGCTGAAGTTTACATCTTGAAGAAGGAAGAAGGCGGTCGCCACACTCCATTCTCAAAGGGCTACAAGCCACAGTTCTACTTCCGCACAACTGACGTTACTGGTGAAGTTGAATTGCCAGCTGACAAAGAAATGGTTATGCCAGGCGATACTGTAACCTTCAAGGTTAAGTTGCTTGCACCAATCGCTATGGAGCAAGGTTTGAACTTTGCTATCCGCGAAGGTGGCCGTACAGTTGGTGCTGGTGTTGTTACAAAGATTAATAAATAATCTTGATAACACAAGCCTAATTAAATCCCCCGAACTTTCGGGGGATTTTTGATGTCGCTGTGATAATGTATGTTTAATCGCGACTAGTTCTCGGATCAAAACATTCTTCAGAAAGACTAAGCTTGTAGTTAGGATCGCTATTCTCCTTGTTAGTAGAAGTGGTTTTTGTGATTTCCCAAGCAACATTCTCTCCGTCTATTGTTGTCATAAATTGAGGAAGACAGAGGTATTGCTCATTTTCACCGTACGGAAAAGATACGGGCTTAGTGAATTGTCCCGTGCTACGTTTCTTCTCTTGACATGTGTCTACATTCTTTGTGATGTCGGTTGGAATATAAGCGTCATACTCCATTGCTAATGTCCTTGTCTTGTTTATTAGATATGAGGGCTTGATGAGCGGCGTCCTTTGTCCATGAATCTGCTCGGTGAAGTCGATATCGTAGAATTTGAACGTAACCAAATCGTCTCCATCGCAAATAGCTAGTGGACAGTCTGCCTCTTCGGGGGATCCTGTACAGTAAACTGAAAACCCTTCTTGTATACCTTTATCTGAATAATAAATCGAATTCTTTTCTATATCAATTCCTTTTTCAGAGCCGCCGTATGGGGCTGAACTTGAGCTTCCAGCATCAACTCCTTTTTCGCCTGCGCATCCAGCCAATACACACGATGGTAATAAAGCTAGCATTGCAAGTGCTCGATATACTTTTGCAGTATCGACGCGTGGCGCTTTTTCTGCAAACATTCTTTTTTCCATATATCCTCCCGTTGATAATATGTAAAAGTTAATAAATTGACAATATTATACATATTTTTTGCCGTAAAGTAAAGTTAATTGACAAAGCGGTAATGTTTATGACAGAATAAAGACATCTAATATAAAACAGAAAAAGGAGATTTTGGTGAATAAACAGAAATTGCTAATTGTTGGCGGAGGCGGAATGGTCGGTGCGACGGCGGCTTATGCGTGCGCATTGCGTAGTGTCATTGAAGAGATTGTGTTGATTGACCGTAATGAGGATTTGGCTTGGGGTCAAGCGGCTGACATTAATGACGCGATGGGAATTGACAGAAATGTCGTGGTTCATACGGGAAATTATTCTGATATCAATGACGATGACATCGTTGTGATTACCGCGGGTGCGCCACAACTTCCTGGACAGACTCGGTTGGAGTTGATTGACGTTAATGCAAAAATTATGCGTGATATTGTAAAAAATATTATGGCGAATGGCGCGAAGCCGTATTTGGTGATTGTCAGCAATCCGGTTGATGTTTTGACTTACGTGGCACTTAAGGAATCTGGTCTGCCGAAAAATCGCGTGTTTGGTACGGGTACGACGCTTGACACTTCGCGAATGAAGTCGTATTTGGCGAATGCGTTCAATGTCGACAGTAAAGCGGTTGATGCTTATATTTTGGGCGAGCATGGCGATTCATCATTTTCGACAATTGAAACGGCGCAAATTGGTGAAGTGCCAATTAAGGAATATCCTGGATTTACAGAGGAAATGATTGACGGGATTGAACAGAAGGTTCGCGACCGAGCGTATCGGGTGATTGAAACAAAGAAATCGACATATTTTGCAATTGGGTTTGTTGTGTCTAAAATTGTTTCGGCGCTCCGAAAATCGACGCACACGGTTTATCCTGTTTGCTCTTTGGCTGAAGGCGAGTATGGTTTGAATAATGTTGTACTTGGATTGCCATCAACAATCAGTAGCGACGGCGTGAAGATTTTGGCGGGCTATCCACTTACCGAGCGAGAAAAAGAATTGTTGAATAAATCCGCTGGAATTATTGCGGAAATGATTTCTCATCTTGATAAAGCGGAGAATTGCTGATATAATCGCATAGTTAATAATAATTTATCTCGAGAACTCAATTGACTATAAATAGGGCAATTAGAGGTTACGAGATTGCACATAAGAGGAGGAGCTATGGCTCAAGATACAGGAATTAAAATCCGTATTCGTCTGAAGGCTTATGACCATAAAGTCATTGACCAATCAGCAAAACAAATTATCGACACTGCAATTCGCACAGGTGCTAACGTGGCTGGTCCAGTGCCTTTGCCAACTCGACGCAGCACTTACACTGTCGTAAAGAGTCCGCACGTTTACAAAACTGGTGGTGAATCTTACGAGCGCCGCGTTCACAAGCGTCTGGTTGACATTACAAATGCTACACCAAAGACGATTGATAGCTTGCAGAACTTGAATTTGCCAGCTGGCGTTGACGCTGAAATTCGTATGTAATTTAACGATATATAAAATTTCCGCCTCTTGAATGGGGCGGATTTTTTATGCTATAATTCCATTTAGCTTATGACAAAACAAAAAACTCGTACTTATGCTCGCAATCGCTCGAAGTCTAGCGAGCTGTTTAGTCGCAAAGGTCGCGAACGTATTTATGATAATGACGGCTCATTTTTCTTGAAATTGGTGGTTTTTGTGGTGTTGAGTGCATTGTGGCTTCGTCTAAAAAATCCAGTTGAAATTGGCGGTTTGGTCGTTCAGGCTATTCCTGTCGGTCTATTTATTGCATTGCTATTAGTCTTAAAGATTGAGAAATACCAATTTAATCGGAAAATTTGGTATGTCACGATAATTTTCATGGCAATTCTGACTTCGTTTACGCCGGTTGGCGTGATGATTTAGAGCCTGTCTTTTATTGACAATAATATACATAACGTGCTATAGTGAGGAAGTAATTTCTATTACGCGTAATATCAACTGTTCTCCTTGGTGAATGAGCAGGTCTGGTTATGAGCGGATGTTTACATTTAACGTTCTCCCAGAATCCAGAAACCGCACGTCATCAGGAGTATTTAAGTGGGAGTGAGGAAAAGTGAAAACACTTCTCGGTACCAAACTTGGTATGACCCAGCTCTTGGCTGAAGACGGCAAAGCCACTCCGGTAACGCTGATCCAAGCCGGCCCTGTCACCGTTACTCAGGTGAAGACTGTCGAAACCGACGGTTACAATGCGGTACAGGTAGCTTTTGGAGAGGGTAAGAACCTGAGCAAGGCCGTGGCTGGACACGTTAAGCCAGCCCAAGTGACCCCGAAACATATTCGGGAATTCCGTGTCGACCAGATTCCAGAGGATCTGAAAGTTGGCAGTGAAATTAATGTTTCCGCGTTTGAAGTCGGCGATTTTGTCGATGCAACCGGAACCAGCAAAGGTAAAGGTTTCGCTGGAACCATTAAACGCCACAACTTTAAGCGTCATCGTAAGACGCACGGTGGTAAAGGTAATACTCGTAAGCCAGGTTCAATTGGCTCGATGTATCCACAAAAAGTCTTCAAGGGTAAGACGATGGCTGGCCATATGGGTCACGAGCGTGTTACTGTTAAGAACTTGGAAGTGGCATATGTTGATCCAGAGACCAATCTAATCGGGGTTAAGGGCGCTGTTCCTGGACCACGAAAGGGGCTGATTATTTTAGGAGGTAACAAGTAATGGCAGATTCAACCAAACTTCCTAAAGACATTTTTGCTGTGGAAGTGCCAAATCACGAATTGTTGAAATTGGCATACGACAGCTACTTGGCAAACGCACGCCTAGCTAGCGCTACAACCAAGCAGCGCGGCGAAGTTTCTGGTGGTGGTAAAAAACCATGGAAGCAAAAGGGAACTGGTCGAGCACGTTTCGGCTCAAGCCGTAACCCAATCTGGCGCGGCGGTGGTGTAGTATTTGGCCCACGCGGCAACGAAAACTACACTAAAAAATTGTCAAAGACTGCTAAGAAAGTGGCAGTTCGCCAAGCTTTGACTGTAGCTAACGAAGCTAAGAAAATTGTCATCAAAGATGTTAAGACTACTGGCAAGACCAAGGAAGTCGCAACATTCCTAGCTGACAATAAGTTCGAGCGCCGTGTTCTGATCGTTGTAGATGAGAAGACGCCAGAACTTATGCGTGCTACAAACAATATTCAGAACGTTTTGGTGGTTCGCGCTAATTATCTAAGCGTTTATCACATTCTGAATGCGGATACAATCGTTATAACACCGAAAGCTCTACCTGTAATTACTGCATGGTTGGGTAAGGAGGAAGCGTAATATGAAACAGACGATTATTATCCCACGCGTTAGTGAAAAGGCTTACGCACAGAGCGCCAACGGTGTATATGTGCTACGCGTTCCACTTAACTTGAATAAGAACGAAATCAAATCAGCTGTAGAAGCGCAATTTGGCGTTACTGTAGTTAAGGTTAAAACCTTAGTGCAAGACGGCAAGGCTGTACGCTTCTCACGTGGCAAGAATCGCTATCCTGGCACAACAACGCGCAAGGATTGGAAGAAGGCTTACGTGACGCTGAAAGAAGGCGATAAGCTCGATGTGTTTGACGCAGTAGAGCAGCAGATGGAGGAGACCAAGTAATGCCAGTGAAAGCTTACAATCCAACCACTCCTGCTCGTCGCGGCATGACGAGTCAGGATTTGTCAGACATTACAACAAGAAAACCTCTTAAAAGTCTGATTAAAGCTAAAAAGCAAAATGCCGGTCGCAACAACCAGGGTCGAATTACTGTTCGTCATCGCGGAGGCGGCGTTCGTCGTCACTACCGCTTGGTGAACCATAATTTGCCAGCAGGCTTGACCTTGACGATTGAAGAAATCGAATACGATCCAAACCGCTCAGCTCGTATTGCTCGAGTTAAGGATCAGTACAATTTGTACCACTACATCTTAGCTGACACCTCAATGGTTAAGGGTAAAACTATCCGAACTGGCGAAGAAGCTCCAATTGAGGCTTCAAACCGCTTGCCATTGTCAGTTATTCCTGTTGGTACGATGATTTACGCTATTGAGTTGACCGCTGGTAAGGGCGCACAAATGGTACGCGCTGCCGGTGCTAAAGCTCAGTTGATGGCGAAAGAAGGCAACTACGCAACTATCAAATTGCCATCTGGCGAAGTTCGTAAAGTTCGCTTGGAAGCTACTGCTGCTATCGGTGTAGTCGGTAACGTCCAGCACCAAAATGTTAAGATCGGTTCAGCTGGTCGCAAACGTCGCAAGGGTATTCGCCCAACCGTTCGTGGTGTTGTTATGAACGCCGCAGACCACCCACATGGTGGTGGTGACGGTGGTCGCCACGGTACTGGTAAAGCGCCACGTACTCCTTGGGGTCAATTGACATTAGGTTATCGAACTCGTCGCCGTAAAGGCTCGAATAAATTAATCGTACGCACGCGTCACGACGCGAAGAGGAAGAGGTAAATCACGATGAGTCGTTCATTAAAGAAAGGTCCATTCGTCGATGTAAAGCTAGCAAAGAAAATTGCTGCTCTTAGCCTTGACGATCGAACCGTTATCAAAACGTGGGCGCGCGCTTCGACTATTACACCAGAGATGGTTGGTCGAACGATTGCTGTTCACAACGGTAGGGTGCACGTCCCTGTGCTGATTACCGAAAACATGGTTGGTCATAAGCTCGGTGAGTTTAGTCCAACTCGTAAGTTCCGTAAGCACGGCGGAAAGGATAAGAAGTAATCATGGCTGATACAACTTATACTGTTCGCGCTTACGCAAAAGGTGTCGACCAGGCACCACGCAAGGTTAGCTTGGTTGCCGCATTGGTACGAGGTCGTACCGTAGCTGATGCTCTAGTTATCTTAGAGCACGTTCCAAAGCGCGCTGCTAGCCCAGTTAAGAAGGCTATCGAAAGTGCTAAGGCAAACGCCATTAACAACCACGGCTTGAATGCTAAAAGTTTGGTAATTACGACTTTGAGCGTTACTACTGGTACACGCTTGCGCCGCTTTAAGCCAGCATCGCGCGGTCGCGCTTTGCCATTCCAGAAAAAGACTTCAAATATTTTGGTTGAAGTAACTGGTACAGAAAAGCCAAAGAAAGCGCCTGCAAAAAAGGCCGAAGCTAAGGTAGAAGCAAAAACCGCTAAGCCTGCAGCTAAAAAAGCCGCTAAACCGGCAGCAAAAAAGGAGGAGAAGTAAATGGGTCAAAAAGTGAATCCAATCAACTTCCGCCTACAGGTCAATAAGAACTGGAGCTCTCGTTGGTTTACGGCCAATAAAAAAGAGTTTGCAGAGGCGATTCGTCAGGATCACGAAATCCGCGAGTTGATTGAAAAGAAATTTGCCTCACGCCCAACTATCAATCGCATTGAGATTGAGCGTAGCGCTAACTTGATCACGATTACAATTCACACGGCAAAAGCTGGTGTTGTTATCGGTCGCGGTGGTGCTGGCGTGAACGAATTGAAGAAGCAGGTTGAGAAGATTGCTGGTCAGGCTGTTCGTATTAACATCGAAGAAGTTCGCCGTCCAGAATTGGCAGCCAAATTGGTAGCTGAGAATATTGCTCGCCAATTGGAGCGCCGAATCAACTTCCGCCGTGCAACTAAAATGACCGCACAAAACACCATGAATGCCGGCGCTAAAGGTATTCGTATTGAGGTGGCTGGTCGTTTGAACGGCGCTGAAATGGCACGTCGCGAAAAGGTAATTGAAGGCTCAGTGCCTCTACATACCTTGCGCGCTGATATTGACTTCCACTGTGCTCGCGCTCAGACACCAGCTGGTATCATTGGCGTGAAAGTGTGGATTTATAAGGGAGAAAGGAGTCGCTAAATGCTGTTACCAAAGAAAACTAAGCACCGCAAAGTGCGTATTGGAAAAAACCGCGGTCAAGCAACTCGTGGCAATTACATCGCGTTCGGCGACTTTGCATTGCAATCACAATCAAACGAGCGCATCAACTCCCGCCAAATCGAGTCTGCTCGTCAGGCGATGACTCGTTATATCAAGCGTGGTGGTAAGATTTGGATTCGAATCTTCCCTCACACTCCAGTTACCCGAAAGCCACTTGGCTTGAAGATGGGTCAGGGTAAGGGTAATCCAGAGTTCTTCGTTGCTAAGGTAAAGACTGGTACTGTTCTATTTGAGATGCAGGGTGTTTCAGAGGAAGTTGCTCGCGAAGCAATGCGTCTGGCTAGCCACAAATTGCCAGTCAAATGTAAGTTCATCAAGCGGGAGGACGCATAAATGGCTGAAGCAAAGAAAACTGTTAAAGCAGCAGTTGTTAAGACTATTGACGACTTGAAGAAGGAATTGGCTGAAAAGCGAAACGACCTACTTCAAGCAAAACGTTCTCACGCTGCTGGCGAATTAGTTAATCCAAAAGCGTTGCGTTCACTCCGAAAGGAAATTGCACGCCTGCTGACACAAATTAATAATACAAAGGAGAGCAAGTAATGGCCCGACGAACATTGATTGGCGTCGTAACGAGTGCCAAGCGCGACAAGACCATCACCGTGACGGTCACTAGCCGCGAAACGCATCCGCTATACGGCAAGCAGTACACCGTGACTCGCAAATACACTGCTCACGATGAAACCAACGAAGCAGGTGAAGGCGACAAGGTGCAGATCGAAGAGACTCGCCCAATTTCCAAGACTAAGAGTTTCACTCTAGTTAAGGTGATTGAAAAGTCTCGCGGTTCTATCAAACTAAAGGACGAAGTTTCTGGCGAAACTAAGGAAGAGGCTAAGGAGGACGACAAATGATCCAACAAGAATCTCGCCTTAAGGTAGCCGACAACTCAGGCGCTAGGGAAGTTTTGTGTATCCGCGTTCTTGGCGGTACACGACGCCGTTACGCTCGCGTTGGCGACGTAATCGTCTGCTCAGTAAAAGACGCTAGCCCAACCGGTAACGTTAAGAAAAAATCTGTTGTTAAGGCTGTAGTTGTTCGTACTCGCGATCAAATTCATCGCAAAGACGGCTCAACAATTTGTTTTGACGACAATGCCGTAGTGATTATCAACGATGACAAGCAGCCAAAAGCTACTCGCGTCTTCGGTCCAGTTCCACGCGAACTTCGCGATATGGGCTACATGAAGATCGTCAGCTTAGCTCCGGAGGTACTCTAATGGCTCGTATTCATAAAGACGATACCGTAAAAATTATTACTGGTAAAAATAAAGGCACAACTGGTAAAGTTCTAAAAGTTAACACCAAAGACCAAACTGTTTTGGTTGAAGGTGTCGGCGTTGGACATCGCCACGTTAAGCCAAGCCAGTACAATCCAAAAGGCGGCAAAAAAGATATTCACGTACCAATGGATATCAGCAAAGTCGCTTTGGTTGTTGATGAGAAATCAGGCAAAACCAGTCGGGTTGGTTTAGTAAAGAATGCTGACGGCGGCAAGACTCGTGTTGCTCGCCAGGTAAAAAATAAGGAGATTAAATAATGGCAGAAAAGAAAACTGTCGTGCCAGCTCCTCGCTTGAAAGCCTTGTATCAAGGAACTTACCTTAAGGAACTACAAGCCGAATTGAATCTAAAGAACGTGCATGAAGTGCCAGCTTTGGAAAAGATCGTCGTGAGCGTTGGTACCGGCAAAAAGAAAGATGACAAGCGTCATTTCGAAATTGTCAAAAACACTGTCGAGAAAATCACCGGTCAAGCACCAGTGGCTCGACTAGCTAAGAAGTCAATCGCGACATTTAGCATTCGTAAAGGTATGGGTGCGCCAATTGGTGTTAGCGTAACTTTGCGCGGCGCTCGTATGTACGAGTTCATGGATCGTTTGATTAACGTTGCTTTGCCTCGCGTTCGTGACTTCCACGGCGTTGGCTTGAAGTTTGATAAAGGTGGCAATTACAATCTAGGCATCACCGAGCAATCGATTTTCCCAGAATTGACATTTGAGGAAACTCAGGTTTTGCACGGACTACAGATTACATTTGTTATCAAGAACGGCAACAAGGAAGCTTCTAAGGCATTGCTAGAAAAATTCGGCATGCCGTTTGAGAAGAAAGGAGGCGTCAAGTAATGGCTAAGAAATCAATGGTCGCTCGTGATAAGAAGCGTATGAAGATGATTGCCAAGTTTGCAGCCAAGCGTGCTGAGTTGAAAGAACTTGGCGACCTCGATGGTTTGCAGAAATTGCCTCGCAATTCTAGCCCAACCAGGCACAAGAACCGTGATAGCATCTCTGGTCGCCCACGCGGCTACATGCGTCAATTCGGCTTGAGCCGTATCAATTTCCGCGAAAAAGCAGCCAAGGGTGAAATCCCAGGCATAACAAAGAGTAGTTGGTAAGAAGGAAAGGAGATTAGAATATGTCTATGCAAACTACAGACCCAATCGCCGACCTTCTGACTCGCATCCGCAATGCGAAATTGGTTGGCAAAACGGAAGTTCGCGTTCCGTCCAGCAAGATGAAGAAAGTCATCGCTGAACAATTAGTCAAAAACGGCTACTTGGCAGATGTCAAGCTGGAAGATGCTAAGCCTCGCGGCGTGTTGGTAGTTACTATCAATGAAAAAGGAACTAACAGCACCATCAACGAAATTACCCGCATCTCAAAACCTGGTCGTCGCGTTTACGTCGGCGCTAGCGAGATTCCAAAGGTAAAGAGTGGCCGCGGTTTAGTACTTATCTCAACATCGAAAGGTGTCATGACTGGCGCTGAAGCAGCTAAGGCTAAACTTGGCGGCGAATTGTTGTTGAAGGTTTACTAAGCCTCACGCAAATCAAATAAACGTCCTCATTGCAGGGCGTTTATTTTTATGGTAAGCTTTTTATTATACAAGGATTGACATGCTAAAAGACATAAAATCAGCATATCGAGTAGTAGTCAAGGGATTGGTGCGTGATTCTTCAGGCAAGCTATTGTTCGTTCAAGAGAGAAGCGATTTATGGGATCTTCCTGGCGGGATAGAGAGATTAAAGAATAATATTTTTCTAGGTTTTATTTATAATTTGTCCCAAAAAAATTGACTTTGTCCCAAAGGCGTAGTATCATTTTTTATAGAAGGAGGATTGAGTCATGAAAAAATCAGATGTTCTTGATTTAATAAAGTATCATTATGAGAGCAAAGAGACAGAATTCAGAAATCAAAGCATAGCTATTGCTCGAAATTTTGATAAACATGGAGATGCACAATTAGCACAATATATTATGGGGATGATATCTCAAAGTGATAGATTAGTACCACAAATAGAGAATATAAGTGAGTATTTGACTCCTGTTAAATTAGATATTAGTCCTCTTCCATTGCCACTTCCCATTATGAATGACTTAAAAGGAATAATAAACGCTGTTAATCATCACATTGGAATAAATAAATTCTTATTTGTAGGGGCACCAGGTACTGGAAAAACTGAAAGTGTGAAGCAGGTGACTAGACTTATTGACAAAGAATTACTTGTGGTAGATTTTAGTCACCTAGTTGATAGTAAACTAGGACAGACAGTTAAAAATTTAGCAGCTCTTTTTAATGAAATCAATCATTTGCCTTTTAAGCAAAATTATATCATCCTTTTTGATGAAATTGATTCTATCGTATTGGATAGGGTTAATCAGAATGATTTAAGAGAAATGGGGAGAGTAACTTCTGCTTTTTTAAAAGAGTTAGATAGATTATCTCCAGAGATTATACTCATTGCCACAACGAATCTTTTTGAAAATCTTGATAAAGCAGTTACTAGAAGATTCGACGCTATAATTGATTTCGATCGCTATTCTGATGATGACAAGGTTGAAGTTGCTGTGGTTATTTTGACGGAGTTATTGAAACAATTCAAAAATGTAGCAAGAGATCTGAAGTTATTTAAGAAAATTATTTATAGCTCTGAGATTATACCGAATCCTGGCGACTTGAGGAATTTAATAAGAACTTCACTGGCATTTAGTGATCCGACATATCCACATGACTATCAAAAACGTTTATTAAGGAGCTTGCATAATGGAAGGAATTTATCTATTCCTAAATTATCAAAGCTTGGTTTTACTGTTCGAGAAATCGCGATTTTAACAGGTATTTCTAAAAGCAGTGTCTCACGAGAATTAAGCGAGAATTGACATGAATACATTATTGACATTACGCGGTAAAAGTTTTAAACCAAAATCGAGAAATAATGGCAGAGGACCAATTACCGTACCAAAAGATACGATAATTACGCTAGAACATTTGAAACGTCTTTATTCTTCCTTAGAAGAAGTAAAAAAATATTGGGAGAAGGACAGTATTATTGATGGTGTTTTGATAAGTGTATACTATAATCGAATTGTAGCTAAAAGTAACCGTATTAACGGCTTCTTCAATGTAGGAACAGAGAATCCAGTTCCTAATGATACCATTGTGGGAGCAAAATTTGATGGTGAGAAGAGAAAGCATATTATTACTCACTATATCTCTGGAGATGTACTTAATAAAACAATTATAGTTTTGAGTAAGACAATTGAAGTTTTTGAGAAACATTTTGATGGAGAGATAACAAGTGAGATGTTCTCTGAGTCATCAACATTTGCTTCCATAAAATTTTCGGAATATGGTATTCCAAAATCTAAGTTTCAGCAATATTTGAGAGATTCTTGCTTTGTTGAGAAATTTGGCGTTGAGTACGCTAAAATTTCAGATGTAACTAATTCTATTGTTACATTCTATGATGTTCAAACAGATATCTTAAAAGTACTTAAGAAAATCAATGTTAACGTTTCAGAAGCCAATGTTATGAATCAAACAACTGTCTTGCTTGATGAAAAAAATATTGAATTGCTATTATCAAAAGCTCCATATCTCGTTTCCATGATTGTTGAGGACTTCTCTAAATTATCTCTAGATGATTTTTATTTAGGTAATAATAATTTCCAAACGAATCTTCCATCCCCAATGAATGAACCAATTATTGGTGTTATTGATACCTTATTTGATGAGAGAGTTTACTTTAACGACTGGGTTGAGTATCATGATATGGTTTCAAATGAAATAAAAAAGTATAGCCAAGACTATAAACATGGAACGGCAGTTACTTCTCTAATAGTTGATGGCGCTAGTTTGAATCCAAATTTAGATGATGGTTGTGGACATTTTAGGGTGAGACATTTTGGTGTATCTCTGCAAAGTGGATTTAATTCATTTACAATCATAAAACAGATTAGAGAGATTATTTCCCAGAATTCTGACATTAAAGTTTGGAATCTTTCTTTAGGATCTAATGATGAAATAAGAGAAAATTTTATTTCTGTCGAGGGAGCGTTATTGGATGAAATTCAATTTGAGAATGATGTGATTTTTATCATAGCAGGGACAAATGCTACCACTATAAACGGAAAACGCAAAAGAATAGGTGCTCCCGCAGATTCGCTTAATTCTGTAATTGTAAATTCTGTTGATTTTAACAATCAAGTAGTTTCATATTCACGAGAGGGTGTTGTTTTATCATTCTTTGTTAAGCCAGATGTTTCATATTATGGTGGTGGAAATGGTGATTTTATAAATGTTTGTGAACCATTGGGTTTAGGTCGAGTAGCAGGCACTAGTTTTGCAGCACCGTTTATCGCAAGAAAAATGGCTTATCTTATACATGTTATGGGACTTAATCGAGAGGAGGCAAAGGCTTTGTTAATTGATTCAGCAATACCATGGAATAATAAAAAAACATTTGCTGATTTATCTTTAATTGGCAATGGTATAGTTCCAATAAAGATGGAGGACATCTTATCTACTCCTGACGATGAAATCAAGTTTATCGTCTCGGATGTTTCTAAAGCATATGACACATATAACTATGATTTTCCAGTGCCGATATCAAACGGAAATTATCCATATGTTGCTAAAGCAACAATGTGTTATTCTCCGAATTGCTCAAGAAATCAGGGAGTCGACTATACAAATACAGAGATGCAAATTACCTTTGGTAGACTAAAGCCAGACGGCATTGAATCAATCAATAAAGATAATCAGTATACGGAAGATACTCCAGGTTATGTGAAGGAAAACGCAGCTCGAAATGTTTTTAGAAAATGGGATAATGTTAAGCATATAGGAGAGACGTTCACTGCCCGAAAGCGAGTTAAACCAATTTTAAATCAGTCTAATCCTCAGTGGGGGATGAGTATAAAAACAATTGAACGGCTAAAAACTAGAGATGGGCAAGGAGTTCGATTCGGTGTTGTTGTCACTTTAAAGGAATTGAATGGAGAGAATCGTATCGAAGATTTTATTCAACAAGCAGAATTACGGGGATGGCTTGTTAATAGGCTTCAAATAGATGTACAAGTTGAACTATTTAATAGTCTAAATGAAGAAATTGAATTCGAATAAGAAGGGTGTAAAGGAGACTTTTATGCAACTTTTAGAACAGTCTATAGGTATTGGTTAGGGTAACATTATAAGAAAAAATACCTAAAATCTGCTATTTGTAACGATTTGGGTATTGCTAGAGTTTATTCTAGAAAAGCATTGAGGAAAAGACAGAATAGAAAAACACGAATTCCTTTCTCGATGGAGGTGTATTGCAATGCTAAATAAAACCATCCTCTTGACGTCATAGGGCGGTCTGGAACATAGTGAGGATGTTATGGAAGCGTTGAAACGAAGGTTTCTGGAAGAATTAGAAACAGATGTCAAAGTCTCTACAGAAAATCCCTTGATTATTCCAACGTGGCATAACAAGTTCGATGACCCGATGCTTATCATTGCTTTTGAGGTGACGCTCCTAGGTAATCCACGGGTGAGCGAGGAAGTCGAGGAGCTAGCCTATCTTCACCCACAGAATATTGCCCCTAACCAGCTCGATTCGACGCTTATTAATAAGCTCGCTGCACTTATCTGCGACATCAATCAGTGAGACATCCCCATCGCTAAACAACAGTCGAAGAATGCAACATTGCATGCTCTTTTATAAGAGTGGCACATGTTTCGACCGCAATTTCATGCCCAAGCAAATATCCATTACGTTTTAGCTTTGGCAGCTCGCGTACTTCATGAAACATCATATTAAGTTCGGGTACGAAGAATAACTCCCGAAACGGCACACCTTTGAGTCGCGACTTCTCTCTTGACTCAGCTAAGATAACGCCAGAATTTTCTCCAAAAATTACCTCCTCACGGCCATCAGGGAAGTTTACTACAAGACACGTCGTGTATTGTGCTCGTCTGTTTGCCTTATTTTCAAGCTTCTCCAGGCAATAATCTACGATTTCTTGATCACTCATCTCGTGACCATCCCAGCGTCTTGTAAATACGCCAGGCTCGCCATTTAGGGCTTCAATTTCCATGCCGGAATCATCGGCGATAATTATCAGGTTTTTATCATTTCCGTGTAAATGATGCCTTGTATGTTGTGCCTTTAATAGGGCGTTTTGTTCAAATGTCGTGCCTGTTTCTATGCAGTCAGGAATTTGATAATCTAAATCTGCCAACGAAATAATTGACGTCTGCGGAGAGAATTTATGAAACGCGGTAACGAATTCTGCGTATTTTCCTGGGTTTCTGGTGGCGAAAAGTATAGTTGCTGTCATTGAGTATAATTATATCAATTATCATAAATATCGAAAAATTGCTAATTTGACAGTATTATAATATTATCGAACCAAACAATGATAATTTCATCCATATACAAAACAGCCGATAACGACGGGCTAATCGCTCATATTTATGAACATTTATTAGCTCAGTATGTTTTAAAGCGTCTTCAAGACAATGGGTTCTTTGTTCTGAGCGATATCATACTGTCTGCAAAAACATATGGCGACACTTGTTTTATGGACGCCGAATTATATAGCCCAGAAGCGAAAAAGACATATGACGAGGCGTTGCGAGAGTTTGATAAATTAGTAATTCCAGAAGATGATATTTTGAGGGCTGCTGGCGAGTGCGGAATAGAAATGAATCGAAATATAGCAGAAGTCGACCGAAGTGAACTGAGTAAAAAGTTACGCGAAGTTCAGATTTCTCCGTGGCGTAAGCAAATTGATATGGCGTATCGTAAAGCTCACGATGAGAGCTCTGTTAATACGCTTTTTCGTACTTCGTATATAAAATACAGTAAAGAGTCTGACGATCTTTTTCGTGAATGCGTTCTGGAATACTCAATTGATGAAAGTCACATACAGACGCCTGTTGATCAAGCCCTGGCGGCAATTGTTATTCAGGCTGTGGCTCTCAATTTCTTGACGGTCGTGCGGAAAAAATATACAGTGTATGATCGTGGCGATCAGTGGTCGGAGGCGTCAATTTCGGTTGGATACAGAATGTTTCTTGGACTATTGAAGAAAGATGACAAAATAATTAATCAATTGAGCTATGATTTCTTAGAATATATAAAAAGCTTATCGTCGTCCGTCTTTTGTGATAATTTACAAAAAGCTTTTGTTCGATGTTCGGACAATCATAAACAGGTTATATTAAATAGGAGCACGCTAAATGCGATCCTTGGAGGGTGTATTATTGGCGGCAAAGGTTGGTTGGAGATGGCGGATAGTGCTCGAATAAGGCAAATGATCAATTCAATCGAGTTGGACGTATATGAGGTTAATTCGTAGCTTGAGAACCTTGCTTTTTACCCCTAGTCTGTGTTAAAATACTGAAGTTAATATCAAATCACACGAAAGGTGAGTAATGAGTCTGAGTCGAATCGGAAAACTGCCGGTGATTATTCCGGCCGGTGTGACAATCACGGTTGACTCTGGTGATGTGGTCGTTAAAGGACCAAAGGGTGAATTGAAGCAATTCATCACACCAGCAGTTGAGGTGAAAGTCGAAGACGGACAAGTCACGGTACATCCTAAGGACGAGTCCAAGGTAGCTCGTAGTCAGCATGGTCTGATGCGCGCGCTAATCAACAACATGGTAATCGGTGTAACCAAAGGCTATGAAAAGCGCCTAGAGGTTAACGGTGTCGGTTTCCGTGTTAGCTCAAGCAACAACGAGCTAGAAATGGCACTTGGATTTTCACATCCAGTCAAATACAAAGCCCCAGAAGGCGTAACTGTTACCAACGAAAAAATGATTATCGTTGTTAGCGGTATCAATAAACAACAAGTCGGCCAAGTTGCAGCGGAAATCCGCGCATTGAAGAAGCCTGAACCATACAAGGGTAAGGGTATCAAGTACGTCGACGAGCAGATTTTGCGTAAAGCAGGAAAGACAGGTAAGTAATCATGGCTGAAAATAAGAAGCTACTCAACCGCGCTCTTCGCAAAAACCGCGTTCGCGCTAAGGTTTCAGGTACGGCAGAGCGCCCACGCTTGACAGTTACTATTAGCAATTTGCATGTTAGCGCACAGTTGATTGACGATGTAGCCGGCAAGACATTAGCTGCAGCAACTACAGTTGGCACAAAAGTGACTGGCACGATGACTGAAAAAAGTGCTGCTATCGGTACTGAAATCGCTAAGAAAGCAAAGAAAATTAAGATTAGCGCAGTAGTGTTTGATCGCAATGGTCGTCAATACGCTGGCCGCCTAAAGGCTTTGGCTGATGCTGCGCGCCAAGAAGGATTGGAGTTTTAGTATGGCAGAGCAAGCTGCAAATACTACCCCACGTGCAGAAGGTCGTCGACCTCGAAATCCACGTGGTGGTCGCCGCGATGACCGGCGAAATGTGCGCGATGACGCACCAAAAGAATTTGAAGAATTGGTAATCAACATTGACCGCGTTTCTCGCGTGGTTAAAGGTGGTCGCCGCTTCCGATTTAAGGCTTTGGTGGTTGTTGGTAACCGCAAAGATAAGGTTGGTGTCGGCGTCGCTAAGGGTGCAGACGTGCAAGCTGCCGTTGCTAAGGCTACATCAGTCGCTAAAAAGCACCTAATTACATTGCCATTAAGCGGTGAGACAATTCCACACGACAGCGAAGTTAAATTCTCTGGCGCACGCGTATTGATCAAGCCAGCTGCTCCTGGTACCGGTATTATCGCTGGTGGTGTAGTTCGCCAAATTATCGGTGTAACAGGAATTCGCAACCTATTGACCAAATCTCTTGGCTCAACCAACAAGGTTAACATTGCTTACGCGACTATTGAAGCTCTAAAGTCATTAGTTCCACGCGATCAATGGCTAAGCGCTCAGCCTGTAAAAAAGGTTGCTAAAAAGGAGGCTAAATAATGAAGTACAATGATCTCCAAGTTTCAGCAAACAGGAATAAAAAGCGCGTTGGTCGCGGTATTGCTGCTGGTCAAGGTAAAACTGCTGGTCGCGGTACTAAAGGTCAGAACGCCCGAACAGGTAAGAAGCTTCGCGTAATGTTCCAAGGTGGTCAGCGTCCACTAGCTCAAGCTGTGCCAAAGGCTCGCGGATTCAAGAGCTTGCGAACTCCAGCTCAAGTTGTGTACATGGATCACTTGAACGCATTTGACGGCAAAACTGTCGACAATGCTTTGTTGTTCACTGAAGGCTACATTGCAACTCCATTCCATACGGTTAAGGTGATTGCTCGTGGTGAATTGAAGGCTAAGGTTAACTTGAAAGTACAAGCTGCCTCAGCTTCAGTTGTTGCCGCTATCGAAAAAGCCGGTGGCTCATTCGAGAAAGTAGCTACACCTCTACGCCAAAGTTCGAAAGAAGCTGAAGAGAAATAATTTTTCTCAGTAGTGATAAATCCCCTTCCATTTCGAAGGGGATTTTCTTTTGTCCTAAAATCACGGTTTCATCGATAGAGCATACGCTTTTATGTTTTTAGTATGGAAATATCCGCTAAGGTAATGTATAATTAACAGAGTTAAGAATTGTTAGTGACTATGAGGGGCTAAAACATGAATTGGAGAATAATTTTTCGCTCGCTGAAAAATAAAGATATGCAGAAACGGCTATTTATTGTCGTGGGAATAATCGTTGTTTATCGATTATTAGCGCACATTCCAGTGCCATTGGCGGAACCAACGCAGCTGCGTAACGCGATTTCGTCGGTACTTGGACAATCTGACCTTGGTGGAATTTTGAACTTGCTATCTGGTGGCGCGTTGTCGAGTTTCTCTCTGGTGTTGGTTGGGCTTAGTCCATTTATTACCGCTAGTATTATTATTCAGCTTCTGACCAAAGCCATTCCAAGACTTGAGGAACTACACAAAGATGGTGAATCTGGACGTCGAAAAATCCAGCAATGGACGCGTGTTATCACTGTGCCGCTTGCTATTGTCCAGTCAATCGCTTTCATCTTCATCTTAAGGCAAACAGTTCTTCAAGGTGGTAGTACGACATTGGCCGACCCTACGATGATGGAATGGATCGTTTCAATCACTTCAATGACAGCAGGTTCTGTCCTTCTGATGTGGCTCGGTGAGTTGATCACAGAACAGGGAATTGGTAACGGTATTTCTATCGTAATCTTCGCTGGTATCATCAGTCAATTGCCACAAATGCTCGCATCATTAATCTCATCATTGTTCAACACCTCATCTGGCAGCTTAAACGTCTTCAATTGGTTCACTCTCCCTGTAAACCCAGTTATGTTCTGGACAATATTAATCATGTCAATCGCCGGACTTATTGTCCTTTACTTCCTAGTTAAAATCAACGAAGCTCAGCGCGTCATTACAATTAACTACGCAAAGCGCGTTCACGGAAACAGTAATTACGGTGATGTAAAGAGTATTTTGCCAGTTAAACTGATTGCAGCGGGAGTTATTCCGGTCATCTTTGCGGTTGCGTTTCTGAGCTTGCCGCAATTTGTTGGTCAAGTCATGAAAGCCTCGGGTAATGCCAACCTTCTACCAACAGCCAACAAGCTTATTACTTGGTTCCAAGCTCCAAACGCGGGCTCATTCACAGGAAGTACCGCAGAAGCGTTTATTTATCCAACGTTATACTTTATTCTGGTTATCGCCTTTACGTATTTCTACACTGGAATCGTCTTTAACGCTAATGAAATTGCCGAAAATTTGCAGAAGCAAGGCGGATTTATTGAAGGCGTACGTCCGGGTGCTCAGACTGAAAAATACCTTATGAGAACTGTCAATCGCTTGATTTTGTTCGGCTCAATTGTCCTAGGAATCGTGGCTATTTTACCATTCGTCGCGGAATATCTCACGTACAATTTAACAGGCTTGCAAGGTTTGCGTTTATCAATCGGCGGTACAGGAATCTTAATTATCGTATCAGTTGCCCTTGAAACTCTGCGACAAGTCAACTCTCGCGCGCTGATGGTTACATATGACGACTTTGACCCAGACGAGCTGCTTGATAACGACAAAAAGAAGAGCAAGAAGCGTCGTTTGTTTAGGAAAAAATAATTGACATTAAAAATCCCCGCCGAAAAGCGGGGAATTCTTTTTGTGAATGGATTATCGTATTTTGTAATCGTAAGATAAATTATCGCCAGCTTTTTTCTCATTTTGACAGACTGGCGCAATTTCATTGCTAATGTTATTTTCATCAACCATCTTACAGCTCGGAATTTCAAATAGGTTAAATTCATTGGTTGGGGAAATCGCTTTCCACCCGTCGTCTTTCTTAATTGCGAACATTCGCGCCGCAGAATTGCCGCAACCATAGCCCAGCAACAACTGTTTCTCGTCCTGGGAATGGGCAATTACCGCAGTTACGCCGTTGTTGCCCTTACAACCTGACTTCTTTGCGTCTGCTTTCAGAAAATCGCGAAGCTCTTGCGTGGCTGAATCGTTGCGAATAACCGCTTTACCTCCTTCAATTCGAAAGCCCAGAGACCCCAAGCTCACATATCCATTATCAACCTTTTCCACTATTTGAGATGTCTTGTCGGAAGTTTGGTTGGCGTGTAATAAAATTACGCCAATAGCTATCACTATAAAAGCAGTCATCAGACTAATTAGCACCGCGGTCATTATCTCATTCTTCGATTTTGTAACCTTAAAGTTTGCTGGTTTTTTCTTGCTTGCCATAAAAATCCTTATGTTAAATTTGATAGTACAATTATAGCACTTAAATTTACGGCGAAAACCCTTGTCAAACTATGCTTAGTACTGTATAATTGACAACTGTAACTTATGGCGAGTCAAAAGGAAGTCATCAAAATGATAGGAAAGGTAGTGGAAGCACTGCCTAATACTCAATTTAAGGTGGAACTGGAGAATGGCCATAGTATCATCGCGCACATTTCAGGACGAATGCGCAAGCATTATATTCGCCTGGTGCCTGGTGATAAGGTTGAAGTTGAGATGACCCCTTACGATCTTACAAAGGGACGAATCAGCTTCCGCCTACGTGACGATCGACCTCAAGGTCGGTAGTTAAATATTAACGGTAATCTCGGGTTTACTCGGGAAGGGAGATTTAAGCACTTTATGAAAGTTCGTGCAGGTGTGAAAAAAATCAGTCCCGATGATAAGTTCGTTCGCCGCAAAGGCCGACTATATATCATCAACAAGAAAAAACCTAAGAATAAGCAAAGGCAGGGTTAAGCATGGCTCGAATTGCTGGGGTAGTTATCCCAACAGAGAAGCAGGTGCAAATTGCGCTCACCTATATTTACGGTATTGGGCCAAAGCACGCTTCGAGCATCCTTGCGGCGGCTAAAATTGAGCCGACCACTCGGGTGAAAGATCTCACCGAGGCTGAAGAAAACAAGATTCGCGAAATTATTGATAGCGAATACACCGTTGAAGGTGATCTCCAGCGCTTGGTGACAAATAATATTAAGCGCTTGAAGGATATCAACGCCTATCGCGGTCTTCGCCACAAAGCAGGACTGCCAACACGCGGACAGCGGACTCGTACGAATGCACGAACTCGCAAGGGTCGCGCCATCGCCGTGGGCGGTACACAACCAAAAGCAGCAAGTAAGACCTAAAGAAAGGACTAAGAAATGGCAGACGCAAAATCTACCAAGAAGAAGCAGCGCCGATCAGTCCCAGCTGGTCAGCTGCACATTCAGGCAACATTTAACAATACTATCGTTACTTTTTCCGACAAGAAGGGTAACGTACTAACCGCTTCATCAGCTGGTGCGTGTGGTTTCCGTGGAAGTAAAAAAGGTACAGCCTATGCTTCACAGGTTGCTGCTGAAAAGGCTGCTGAAGCTGCGAAATCTCAATACGGCTTGAAGTCTGTTGACGTTTTCGTGAAAGGTGTCGGCTTGGGTCGTGACGCCGCTATTCGTGCGGTCAGCGCATTCGACATTTCAGTAGAAAGCATTAAGGACGTAACTGGCGTGCCTCACGGTGGTGTTCGTCCACGAAAGGCACGGAGGGCATAATTATGGCACGAGATAATTCACCAATTGTCAAGCAAAGCCGCCGCGAAGGTTATGCGCTTCACCCAAAAGCACATAAAATTTTGGCGAAAAAATCTGGTATTCCAGGTCAGCACGCACATGGCCGTCAGAATAAGCCAAGTCTATACGCTACACAGCTTCGTGAAAAGCAGAAAGTTCGTCGCTTGTACGGTCTAGTCGAGAAGCAGTTTGCTCGTTTGATGGACGAAGCAACACGCGCTCAAGAAGGTTTGGCTGGCGAAAACTTGTTGAAGCTATTAGAGCGCCGTTTAGATAACGTTGTTTATCGTTCTGGATTTGCCGTATCACGCCGCGCAGCTCGTCAACTAGTTAGCCACGGACACTTTGAATTGAACGGCCGACGCGTCGATATTCCATCGATTCGCGTTAAAGCTGGCGATGTCATCACAGTTCGTCCAAAGAGTACCAAGTCAGAGTACTTTACGCGAATTGACGATGTAATCAACAATTCAGTCCAAGGTCCACTAAGCTGGCTAAAAGCTGATAGCAAGAAGCTGAAGATTGAAGTAACTGGTTTGCCAAAGCGCGAGGAAGCAGAAGCTGACATCAACGAGCAATTAATTGTTGAGTATTACTCACGATAAAAGAAGGGTTAGGGAAGAATTATGGCAAAAGCAATTTACAATCCAGCACTCGCGAGCGTTGATGATATTTCAGCAACCAGTGCTACTTTTCTAATCGAGCCACTTCACCCAGGCTACGGTAATACTCTTGGTAACTCATTGCGACGCGTTCTATTGTCAAGCGTTCGCGGTGGCGCAGTTGTAGCTTTCAGGATTGAGGGCGCAACTCACGAGTTTACTACTGTTGAAGGTATCAAAGAAGATGTTGTCGACATTATGTTGAACTTGAAAAACGTTCACCTACGCGTATTTACCGACGATCCAGTTGAACTACGCATTGAGAAATCTGGCGCTGGCGAAGTAACTGCCGCTGACATTAAAACTAATGCTGACGTTGAGGTTGTTAACCCAGAGCAAGTAATTGCTACAATCGACGACCCAAACAAGCATTTGGTTATGGATTTGGTAGTTGAGGCAGGCTGCGGTTACCAGACAATTGAAGAGTCAAGCGAAAAGCGTTTGCACAGCGACATGATTGCTATTGATGCAATGTACTCACCAGTGTTACGCGTTCGCTACAAAGTCGACTCAACTCGTGTTGGCCAGGAGACAAACTTGGATAAATTGGCAATCACTGTTGAAACTAACGGCACAATCACACCTCGTGAGGCGTTCGAAGAAGCAGCAGCGATTCTTGTCAATCAATACACAGCTTTGGCTGGCAACACGATGGTAACTGGCGCGCCAGCACTTGGTGCAGCTAAGGAAGACGAAGAGTCGGAGCTAGCAATGCCAATCGAAGAGCTAAACTTAAGCGCCCGCACGACGAACGCGCTAATTAACAATGAAATCCGCACTATTCGCGATTTGGTAACTTTGACTGAGCAAGATTTGCGAGAATTGAAAGGTTTCGGTTCAAAGGCACTAGACGAAGTACGTGACAAGATGGCGGAGTTGGAGTTTTAACTATGCATAGACACGGATATCAAGGGCGCAAGTTCGGCCGCGAGCGTGATCAGCGACGAGCCCTACTCAAAGGTCTGGCTACCAGCTTGGTTGAGTACGGAAAAATCGAGACCACCTTGCCAAAGGCTAAGGAACTAAAGCGTCACATTGAAAAAATCATCACTAAGGCTAAAAAGGGCGACCTAGCAAGCCGACGTCAGGTGATTGCAGCATTAAGCACACGCGCCGCTGCTTACAAACTAGTTGATGAAATCGCGCCACAGCTAAGTGGTCGAACCAGCGGACACGTTCGCGTTGAGCGAACACGCTTGCGAGTCGGCGACGGCGCTCAAATGGCGATTATCGAGTTTGTTGACGATATTAAACCAATGCCAAAGGAAGGAAAATAAGATGAAGACTTATTCACAAAAACCATCTGAAGTTTCTCGCCGTTGGGTATTGTTTGACGCTAGCGAATTACCACTTGGACGTTTGGCTACAGAAATTGCCAAGCATTTGACTGGTAAATACAAGCCAACTTACACTCCTCATATTGACGGTGGCGACTACGTAGTTGTTATCAACGCTGCGCAAACAGTCGTTACTGGATACAAGGAGACGGATAAATATTACTATCGCCACAGTGGTTTTCCAGGTGGAATTAAGGAAACGCAATTCAAAGAAATGCGCGAACGCCACCCAGAGCGAATTATTGAAGAAGCTGTTAAAGGTATGTTGCCAAAGAACAAATTGCAAGCAGAGCGCCTAAAGCGTCTACGCATTTTTGCTGGCAGCGACCACGCTCACACAGCACAAACACCAGAGAAAGTTGAGGTGAAGTAATATGGCTGATACTTATTTCTACGGCTTAGGTCGACGCAAAAGTGCTTCAGCAAGCGTTCGATTGCTTCCTGGAAAAGGCACTATCACTATCAACGGCAAACCTGCCGCTGAGTATCTGGACGGCAACAAAACCTTACTAGCAGAAGTAACCGATCCACTTGCAATTGTCAGCAAGCAAAAAGAATTCGACGTTACTATCCTAGTTAAGGGTGGCGGCTTAGCTGGTCAAGTTGATGCTATCAAGCTTGGTATTGCAAAAGCTTTGACAGCTGCTCACGCTGACCTGCGTCCAGTTCTGAAGAAGGCTGAGCTATTGAAGCGTGATCCACGCGAGAAAGAGCGCAAGAAGTACGGTCTTCGTTCTGCTCGTAAGCGCGAACAATTCTCTAAGCGTTAGTACAGAAAAGACTATCACAAAATACTCCGTTTCACATGCAGGCGGAGTATTTTCATAGTATACTAAAAATATGTTGGACAAGATTATCCATCGCTGGTTACGGATTCCGTATGCATTGAACGTGCATTATTTTTCTCGTCCGGAAAAACCGAAAGCGACGATTTTACTTATTCATGGACTGGGAACTTCGTGGCGAACATGGACGCCGCTGGAGCCGTATTTACCGAAGGACACGCGAGTTATAGCAATTGATATGCTGGGATTTGGCAATTCGCCCAAGCCTGATTGGAAATCCTACAATGTTCACGACCAAGCCGCAAGCATCGTCGCCACTTTACGTAGGGAATTCATAAATAACGTCGATATTGTCATCGGTCATTCTATGGGGTCGCTGGCCGCTGTAGAGCTCGCCAAGCAATATCCAAAGTTAAGCAAGTCGCTGATTTTGTGTAGTCCGCCGATATATTATCCGAGGGTTGACGAAAAAATTCATCATCCAGAGAAAATTTTGCGTACGTTCTATGAGTTTTTCAATAGTCATCCGCGCAGTTCGAAACGCTTTTTGCAATTCGCTGATCGGCACAATATTTGGCCTGACGCTGGATTTAAGGCTGATGAAGTTACCGCCGAATCCTTCTTGACAGCCTTGAATACCGCAATTATCAACCAGACGACAATGAATGATATTACTAAGCTCACCCTTCCGATTGCTATTTTGTCTGGAAAACTCGACCCACTGATTGTAGAGAGAAACCTGAAGAAATTAGCAAAAGATCATAACAATATCACTCATACGTCAATGGCAACTCAGCGGCACGAAATAACCGATAAATATGCGAAGAAGCTGTCGGAAATTATGAAAGAGTATTTGGCGGGAAAATATTCACCAAAAACAAATCGCCCTATAGAAGAGAAGTCCAAACGAGGAAGCTTATGATTGAAATCGAATCCAAATTCAAATTAGCGTCTGATATTACTCGCGATAATCTCATCGCCATGCTAAAAAGCCGATTCATCGCGCCCATCTCAAGCAAACGCCAAATTGATACAGTATTTTTATTGCCCGAGCAAGTTGACGCGCCTATTGTTCCCGGCTCAAAAATTATGCGAGTGCGCGATGTTCTTAATCCGGAAACTGGTGAGCTGCAACAAAGCTTGATGACGCTGAAGGTTGAAGGACAGGCAAAATTGGCGTCTGATGAATATGAATTTGCGGTTGATGATGGAAATGCGGCGCGCCAAATGCTCACAGCGCTGGGCTGGCAAGAAGTTGTTACGGTTGATAAAGTCCGCCTTGAATCAAAGACTGAAGATTACACAATTTGCATTGATGAAGTTGCTAAGCTTGGACTATTTATTGAACTGGAGGTTTTGACCGAAGACAGTGTCGACGTAAAAAATATTCAGCAGCAAATGTGCAATTTTCTGAAAAACCTGGATATCGACGGCAAATTATGGAAAATTCCGTACGACACAAGCATTAGAAATAAAAATCTTTATCTAAAAACAGATACTTGATTAAATTTAGAAGGTCTTATGTCGGTTGAAATTAAAAGATCCAAAAAAGACATATCGGCTGTCTTTACGCGCGTGAAAAATAAATTAGCGCTACTAAAGATAGCGAACACATGAACGAGCTGCGGGACAAATTGGTAGCAATTGGATATTTTCCTTCATTAAATCCAAGTTCCCGTCAAGGGTATATCTTCCTGGCGTCCCGACAAGAAGAAACTGGCGAGGGCGATATTCATATTCACCTCGCGGTCGCGAATACTGAAACGCACGATAACTTCTTAATTATCAGAGATTATCTAAGGTCTCGCAATGACGAAGCTGATCAATATTCAAAGATAAAATATCAATATGCCAAGCAAGCAAATTACGACAGGTCAGCGTATAAAAAACTTAAAGCAGCTTATGTCGATAAGTTATTGCAACGTGCCAGGCAGTGGAAAAATGGCGGCTAATCTCCTCATTCATATTCCGTACGACACAAGCATTAAAAATCTGCAAAATAACGTTAGTTAGCGTATACTTATCAATATGAAACAAGAAAATAGCCCAATTTATTTTATCACTTCCAATCACAGTAAATTCACCAGTCTTCAAGAACTCCTTCAGCCGCTTGGTGTTGATTTAAGGCAGCTCGATTATGATTTTGACGAAGGGCGCGGACTAGATATTCAAACGATTGCCAAAAGTAAATTATCTCAAGCCAAGAAAGCGTTTCCGAACAAGCGCCTGGTCGTTGATGATCGCGGTTTCTTCATCCCGGCGCTGAAAGGATTTCCGGGGCCGTTTGTTAAATTGCTACTGAATAGCTTTAGTTATCCCGGCATTATCAAGTTGATGAAAGACGAGGCTGATCGTCGAGCTATTTTTTCTTTTGCGGTTGGCTATTTTGACGGCGAAAAAGACCACATTTTCGTAGCCAACGAAGAGGGATTTATCGTTGACGAGCCACGTGGCGATAATCTCCATGGCTGGACGGAATTGTTATATATTTATGGACATCCGAGCTTTCCTGGTCGCAGTTTGGCAGAATTGAACGACGAAGAATGGCAGGAATATCTGACGATAATTGAGAAAGTTGACGGGCTCGCGATGTTGAGGGATTATTTAATAGATGTATGAAAGCCGATAATAACCGCGTACAACAGGCTATCATTGCTCGCGAAATCATTGATATCTACCGAGGCTCACAAGACAAACGCGGGACGGCCGAGTCTCTTGATGTACTGTGTTTTGCAATGGCGAGATTGACTGACTGCGATAAAGTTGACTATCCAACAGTTGACTGGGATGATTTAGCAAGTAACTTTAATGGCATAGCAACATCCCAAGCCGGTGATGTATCAGCTATACGAAAGATAGAAAATGATATAGCGTCTACATATAAAAAATTTTTAAAGATTATAAAGCAACAACTAAGCTGAGCTAGGAAGAAAGACTGCCGCTCCTTAATGTCATTTTATTAATCTCAGCCTCTATACTCGGCACGGCAATCAGTTTCGCTGTTTGTCTGGCTGAATCGCTGCATATTTATACTAAAATCGGGTTCTTAGCGATGGTAGAATTTATCATTTCGCCGCCAACAAGGACAATATTATGGAAAGCAAATCCGATGGCCGTCCTATCTCTCTTATTCTCAATCGGTTTATCTATTTACATCATTTTATGAGTTTGGCTCATATCCAAGCGAGCTGTTTTATAGAACGTTTGCGAATTTTAGCAATTAGCGTTATAATCACCCCATGACTATAAAACGGCAATTCATCAACACCGCCTGGCAAAGCACGCGTTTTCGCCGCGGCTTGTTGAATTGTTCGTAAATTTCTTCTGAAAATACCAACCATGACTAGAGGCCGCGCGCGGTCTTTTTTATATAACCCAAAGGAGGAATTATGAAGCAAAGAATAATTATCATCGGCGGCATGGGGCCGCAGGCAAGCTTGGAACTACACCGGCGGATGATTCAGCAGGCGCTGGCGGACGGCGCGAAGGATGGTACGGATTTTCCGCATATAGTTCATTTGTCGCTGCCAGCTCCTGATTTTATCGCCAACGAATCGCGACGCAGCGAAGCCTTGGAAATTATCATAAACGAGCTGAAAAATATTGACGCGTCGATGGGCGACGTTATCATAATTACCTGCAATACTGCGCATTTGTTGCAGCCCGATATTGAACAGCGGCTGAATATTCGCATAACTTCCATGGTAGATGTCGCAATTGATTATGCTAGCAGCCCAATCCGAACAGGCGAACGCAGTAAACTATATCAATAATTACCCCAGCAGCCCGCCGGTATTATTAGGCTGCACCGAATTATCCTGCGCCTTCGCCGAAAAACCAAACACCATTGACCCAATAAACATTTTGTTACGTTACTTAACAATCAAAGGAGTGTTATAATGAATACAATGAAACCATCAAAACCCGTCATTCTCACTGGCGTGCGCGCCAACAACAATATCCACATAGGTAATTACTTTGGGGCTATTTTGCCGATTATCAACATGACGAAACGTCGCCCGGACGAATATGATATCAATCTATTCATCCCAGACCTTCACAGTTTTACGACGCCAATTGACCACAGTAAGTTATACGACAGCACCCTGAACAACGCTCGAGTTTATACTGCCGCTGGATTGCCGCTGGACAATCCCTCCATTCGTCTATATCGCCAAAGTTATATCCCAGCTCACAGCGAACTGGCGTGGATTCTGGACTGCTTTACTGGATTTGGCGAGATGAGCCGAATGACACAGTTTAAGGATAAGGGGAGTAAAGGCGATGCCTCTGTTGGACTATTTAACTATCCCGTCCTGATGGCTGCCGACATTCTACTTTACGACGCAACTTACGTGCCGGTTGGCGACGACCAGACTCAGCATTTGGAACTCACTCGTGATATTGCTGAGCGAATGAATCGTAAGTTTGGCGATCTATTTATCGTGCCAAAACCCGTAATTCAGCAACATCAATTCTTCGGAAAAGATCAAGGATTGAGGATTAAAGATCTCGTGAATCCAGCAAAGAAAATGAGCAAATCTGACGAGAGTGGCAAGGGGATTATCTTCCTTTCTGACGATCCAAAATCGGCACATAAAAAAATAATGAGCGCAACAACAGATTCAATTGGCAAAGTTCAATACGACAAGGAAAATCAGCCGGGAATTTCTAATTTGCTGGAGATTTTGACTTTGGTTCGACAAGATGCTGGCAGGGAAGTTACTCTGGAGCAGACCGCCAACGAGTACTTCGGCATGGATCGTTATGGCGATTTCAAGCGAATCGTGGCTGACGAAGTTGCGGAATTTTTGGAGAATTTCCAGAATCGGCTTGCGGCGGTTGACGAGCAAGCAATTGAAGAAAAGCTGGCTTCTAGTGAAAAAGACATGAATGTCGTCGCTAATGAAACTTTGTATCGCGTTCAAAAAGCTGTAGGGCTTCGAAAATAGGGAGCAAATCGCGTGAAAATATTACCTCGGACAGTGCTGAAAATAGCTAGATTGTACAAATTAGCGGACGACAATACGCCAGTTAAGGCACTGCGTCGGCTAGAAATTCAAACGGACAAATCTCATGTTTTTGCGGAATTTATTTTGAACAAGCAGCATTTTGCACTGCTTTACGGTTCGATTGTCGACGAAGAGTCCATTGATGAGCTGTGGACGGAAAAACCAGATAATGCCGAGATTTTGCCAAATCCGCTAGACCCAGAATTTATCGAAACGCCGTTCCAGGGAAAATATGTCATAATGTTCCGAATTTCTCCAACTAAGGTGCGCTTGGATATTTATTTATCGACCAAATTTGACACGACGATTTCCCGAAGTCTTTGGCAAAAATACATAAAAGCTGGATACGTTTCGGTCAATAATAAAGTCGCGACGACGCCGAAGTTTGAGGTTGATGAAACTGATGAGATTGCGCTTAATTTGCCAGAAAAAGAGCAGACGGATGTAGATTTGCCGATTTTATACGAGGATGATGATGTGATTGTTGTCAATAAACCAAGCGGGCTATTGACGCACGCGAAGGGCGGACTTTCTGACGAGCCGACGGTTGCGGAGATAATTCGCCCCAAAACCTCATTCGCAACGGACACCGATCGACCGGGAATTGTCCATAGACTTGACCGCGATACTTCGGGACTACTGATTATCGCCAAAAACCCAGAATCTGCCGCGCATCTACAGAGGCAATTTGCTGAGCGAACCGCCAAGAAAACCTACATAGCGATAACCGACGGCAAGCCAAAGTTGAATGCCGCAAAAATTGATCTGCCAATTGGTCGCAATCCTTCAGCACCGAGCACTTTTCGTATAGATCCGAACGGGAAACCAGCTCAGACGACTTACCATGTTTTGGCGGAAAATGATACTCAGTCGCTTGTGGAATTGAAGCCAACCACTGGTCGAACTCATCAATTGCGCGTCCATTTGGCTCATTTGAATGCACCGATTCTTGGTGATCGAGTTTATGGAAAGTCTTCGGACTGTCGTATGATGTTGCATGCTCAAAAATTAGAGATAACTTTGCCGTCTGGTGAGAGAAAAGTTTTTGAAGCTGTAATTCCTGACGAATTCAAGAAATTCTTCCCAGAGGATTTATAGATGCCTGAAGTGATTATATCCGCTCGAGACGCTCAAAAAATCAGCCAGATTTCATCGCAATTGCCTCACGCGCTTTTGGTAATTGCGGATTACGGGCTTGATGGACTGGGCGTGGCTCAAATATTAGCAAAGAATAGCGATACTTTTCACTTGAAACCACTTCCAGAAAAGCAAATCGTATCTGTTGATCAAATCCGCGAGCTCATCTCTAAACTCCGAACTTACGCCATAAATCGTCGAGTTATTGTCATTGACGAAGCCGATTCAATGACCGAGCCGTCGCAAAATGCATTCCTGAAAGCACTGGAAGAACCGAATAAAAATACCAATTTTATCCTTGTCACGAAAAACCCGAAGTTGATGCTTGATACTGTTAGATCTCGCTGTCAGACATTGACGCTTCATAAAACGACATCCGCTCAGGATAAAAAATTGCTTGAAAAATACAATTTAGACCCCGCCTCTAGCCAGCAAATCCTTTTCTTAGCTGCAGGGCGACCATTGCTGATTAAGGAATTGGCGGAAAATCCAGAAAAATTCGCCGAATATCGACAATTAGCCACCGATGCAAAGCAAATTTTAGCCACAAATCGAGAATACGACACGTTTAAGAATCTCGTCAAATACTTTTCTGACCGCCAAAAAGCGATATTGCTAACGGATATTATAGTAAATATGATTCGCTTTCAATCTTTATCGCGCGGAATAAATCCGTCGCTTGAAGAGCAACTTGAAAAAACCACCTCTGTTGCTAGCGCATTAAAATCCAACGCCAACGTCAGGCTGGCGCTGACGCAACTTGTGATATAATAGTATAGATATGTTTGGATTACTCCTCATTCTGATTTTAATGATTTGGGCGATTTTTTATCATCCGTCAATTAAAGAAACTGGCGATCTGCCAACTAAGATTACTAATAAACTTGATCAATTATGGGAAATTGCCCAAGAATCGATTCGCGAGAATAAGTACCTACGCGCAGAAAAAGCTCTGCTGACAATCTTACGCGTCGATGAGAAAAATGCCACTGCATATAACCGTTTGGGAATTTTATATGCTAAGCAGAAGGCGTATAAGGATGCTATCGAATGCTTTGAGATTGCTCAGAGTCTCGAGCCAAGCGCTTCAAGCCTTCATAATGTCGGCTTAATTTATTACGAAACAGAGAACTATGAAAAGGCGTCTCTAGCATTTGAGCAGGCATTGGAGATGGAAGATGATTTGGCTGCGCGCTACATCGCTTATGCCAAAGTTCAGGAAAAAATAGGGAACACGAAGAAGGTTATTAATGCGCTAGAAAAGGCTGTAGAACTGGAGCCGATTCCTCAAACCCTGAAGATCTTAGCGGAGGCTTACGACAATGCCGGACAGGCTGAATTAGCTGAAGAATTACGTAAGAAAGCCACGAAAATGATCGCTCCTGTAGCGCCGACAAATAGTAAAACTGAAGCACCACGCCCACGCCAGCAGCGTAAAATACATCAACCACGAAAAATAGTTATGTAAACTCTTGTCACAGAGAGAAAAAATTGATAAAATAAATTCAGTTGCCGCTTTAGCTCAGTTGGCTAGAGCAACGGTTTTGTAAACCGTAGGTCCTCGGTTCGAGCCCGAGAAGCGGCTCCACATCACGCTGGAATCGTGTAGTGGCAATCACAGGAGACTGTAAATCTCCCGCCGTAAGGCTTCGTAGGTTCGAGTCCTACTTCCAGCACCAAGATTGAATTATCGTCGCCTTTTTAGGCGATTTTTTATCTCGATCGATACAGACACTGCTGATATATTACCAAAAACCGGGTCAATTAAACTAAACCAGAACCCCCCGTAAACTTAGGAGTGAGTAGCAACTAAGTAAAAGGAGGCTTTCCTAATGTCTACCATATCAAAGATACGTCAATCGAATATATTACCCTACGCATTACCAACTGCTTAGCTACACCCACAAGAGCTGGAGACCTAGCAAAGCGCCATGCCAAGGAGAGAAAATCTGGAGCGTGACCAAGCGCCATGCCGAGAGACTGTTCGGTAGATAGAAAGGAGACGACCGTCCCAGACTAATACTTATGTTATTAGCCTGGGACTTTTTCATGTTATATAATTATAAAATATGAATAGCGGCGAGAATCAATACCCTCAAATGACCTACAAACAAGCAGTTGAGTACTGCAAGTACTGGGCGGACAAAATTAGGTATAAAGGACTTGATTTATTAACTACTGATTACAGTGAAGTTATTGGGATTTCTGATCAGTTAGCTTATGCACTATATATGCAGACTTGGATTGATCCGCAAAAATATTATCCTTTGTATCGAGTTCGTACATATGCTATAAACATTGACAATAATTACACCGACAGAGCTTCGTGGGAAAAGTTATTGGAACTAATTGATGATCTGCCAGAAGAGTACGGTAAAAATAATCACCCTCAAATGACCTACAAACAAGCAGTCAAGCATTGCAAGTACTGGGCAGAGCAGATCCGAGCCGATGGGCTTGATTTATTGACTACTGATTATGGTGCAGCTATTGGGGTTTCTGACCAATTAGCGTATCCACTAGATATGCAGGAGTGGATCTCAGCCCCAAGATATCCAGATATTTATGCAATACGATACTATGCTGGCGTTGTCGACCACGACCACACAGACAGGGAATCGTGGGAAAAGTTACTCGAGCTAATTGATAAATTATAAGGCCGGAAAATAATATTTTTTCTTACGTAGATATTTTTATAGAATTGGCAGCAAGACGCCAGGCTGAGCGCCATTGACTTTTGATAATTTATATGCTATTATATGAGCATGCTTGAATTTACAAAATCTATTCTGACATTATGGAATAGCGAAAAAAACCAACGATTGAAATTGCAATACGCTTATATTATGCTGGCTATAATTGGGCTAGCCACGGCGGGATTATTGACATTATTTAACGCTTCATCGGCGCACCTGGCGGCATCAGCGTCAGGAATATTGTTCGTTACGTTCTTGGTAAATAGCATAGCGTGGGGAATAATAGAAGCGTTTGTCACGCCAAAACTGCCAAAAGAAGTCAGTACGTCAGTCAAGAAATCCACTCGTAAAAAATAGCTCGGTTGATTAAACACGGCTTAATATGCTAAAATTAAGCCTGTTACGCCGCGATAGCTCAGTTGGTAGAGCGCATCCATGGTAAGGATGAGGTCTCGGGTTCAAGCCCCGATCGTGGCTCCATAATAGCATTTCGAAACATCTGTTTTACTAGTCAATTGCGACTGTTTGAAGCGGGTGTTTTTTTATTAGGAGCTAAACCAATTTCTCCAGTTCATATGTCTTCCTTGGGGCGTATACTTTTTAATTACGCTATCAACATCGCGGTAAATATTTAATATATTACGTTGTTGTCCTTGTTATGTATAAATCAGAATCGTTTTCGGAAGATTCTATCTTTATCAAATTTGGATATTCCTTGTCTAGCCAGGTTCTCAACTCTTTTCTTTGGAACGCAGTTTCTTCTATATGTTTTTTGGCGGCTGTAAATGTAGATTCCAGCACCTTTATATTTCTCTCAATAAGTTCTGAATTTTCATCTTTTTTAGTCTCAATACTTTGCAACTTTTCTTTGAGTTCTTTGAGTAAAACAACCTCATCTTCTTCATCTACACCAGTACATGCGGCAAAATACACATCTACGATTCGCCTCTCTCCGAGAAGCTCTATTATTTTCTCGAAATTATCAACCGTCCTTTGCAGTATATGTTTCCCAATGCCTTTATAATGGACCGTTGAAAGCAACTTGATCCACATAGTATCTCTAGTGTCGGAGAATAACTCATCCCGCTCATCCAGGAGCGCATCTATAAGAAAATCAGCACGTCTTATCGTGGTGGGGAAATATAATCCAAGATCATTAAGATTATCCTCTATATCCATTGGATGTGCCTTTTTCATGTATTCCCGAAGCTGTTTGAAAATGTTCTTATCTTCAAGATTAGCTATATTTAAGAGGAATTTTTTTCTACGTATATCAATGCTTGGTGACCAACCATCTTTCTTTAAGAAATTATATAGTTCTGGATTCAGTTCATCTAGATTATCTAGAGCTAAAATAAAGCCGAGGGCCCGATCGAAGATATAAGTACCGGCATCATTTTCTCCCTCACCCAATGTCTCCGTTAATTTATACTCGCCATAATGCTTTATTGGCCACACTCCATCTATTTGTGGCCAAATATTATTGTAGATTATATTTCCGAAACGAATACTATAATCATCTTCTCCCTCAGTAATAGCGCTCCATGCTCTGTCCACAAGCCAAGAGGCCGCGTAGTACGTCTGGTCTGTGTTTGTGTAATTGAAGTCGTCTTTTGGCATTTTTCTCAGTACTTGTAATGCTGTTGGTAAGACTTTTTGCAGAGGAAGCTTGCCTAGTGTATAATGACAACTCGCCATATAATAACCTATGGATCCTCTCGCTCTCAAGTCAGAAGAATTTATCTTTGCAATATCTTCACTTATCGTTTTATGAGCCTCATCCGAAAAATCTACGACTACTGGATACCTAAATAATTGTTCTATATTGCCGCTAAGTTCGTCCGTATTCGAGTTATTGGTTTTGATAACTTCGTACTTTGTAAATTTTTCAGAAATATCTTCACCTAACTTTTTGCCTATGCTGGCGAATAAATCGCCTGATTTTGCTTTTTTGATGTCAAAATTATAGAAAATATCCTCAGTATCGTTCTTACCTAGTTTTTCCAATAGATAGCGTAGTCGATACTTTGCAATCGCATCTCTCCCACTCGATATTTGCTCGAATGTTGCAAAGTTTGTGTCTAAATGATTGAGGTGTCGAATTTCATCAATTGCGTCAATGTAATTAGATAGTGTTATTTCGAGCTGGTCTTTTTTATAATATTCAGCGTAGTTATTTAGGAGCATTCTTTCATCTACTAACAGTGCAGAGTAATTATCGGGATTATTCCACGAATCCATTACTTCTTCGGTTATCTTCTTTTTTGCAAAAGCTCTTGCAACGTTATTGTATACACCAAGAACCGACGCCTCTATTAGATACTTATCATAAACAAATGAGCACTTATCATCGTTACGATCAAAAGTTATATCTTTCTTTTTAAAAGCCGTGTTTCCAAATCCGCCATATGTTTTATCTAAGATATTTTTATCAGCAAGTCCAAACAGTAAATCCCCAGCCATACTATATGCTTCTTCTTGGCTTTTTTCTTTTGAGGAGACACTCGCGTAGTAATAATGCAAGCCATCATCTTTGAGAGCATAAATTCTGCTCGACCCACAATTTCCCATCGCACCGCCACTAGAGTATTCGGCATAAATTATTTCATCTGGTTTTATGGTATCCACTATCTTCTTCGTAAGCTTTTCTTTGTCTAGATTCATATTAAGCACTCCTTTCTTAATTCTTACCAGATTCTGACCATCGCCCAAAGGTGTCGAGGCGAGTCTAGAAAAAACCGCAAATCAGTTTTTGTTATACTGCACATAATTACACTTATGATTATACTATTTTGATATAAAAATCAGCCCGATTACTGCTATGCGGAGGGCCGATTTTATACTTTCAGCATATTACATCCTTTGGCTTTGTACTACGTCCGGTTAATCTTTTCCAAGAATCTAGCTCTCATGATGCTAAAATTGAGTTCGGATATTGACACGGTATGGTTTTTTAGTCCTTTCAAAAAGTCAGAGAAATATTTATCTTCAAGAAAATTTGCCGCATTTTTTCTAAAAAAATCATAGATATCTTTATATGTGATTATTGTGTATGGTTTTGCTAAGTTGTATTTTGATGTATCAATATGATTGTAGTTTGGCGTAAAAATATAATAATGGCTAATTTTCCCGTATGCGTCGTCGTCAGGATTAGAAATTCGCTTTTCTGTATATTCCTGATACTTATTTAACTGGGAATATCCATCATCTTTTATACCATTTATCCCAGATTTAATTTTGTTTTCTATTACAAAAACATTGTTGTCATCTTCTATCCATAGGTCAATATTATTGTTGCTTTCTCGTATAATATCGAATCTCGGACGAAGGTCGTCTACGCCAAGTATCTCGCGAACGAATTTCCTAAATATAGCCTTATTATATTGAAAATAATATGCCAATAAGTTCGAAAATGTTAATTCATCATTTTCTTTTCGTATTATCTCTAGGAATGTCAGACCAGTTCCGCGCATTGATTCATCAGTAATCAATTTCTCTGTAGTGTCGTCCTTCTCCCAATAATCGTCATTATTAAGTAAGTTTTGCAATTCGACATATGCGTTATAGTCGTCTCGTGCAGAATAGTATTTTCTACCAGATTGATTGCTTATGGCTTTACTATTTGAGTGAAGTTTAATTAAGCGTATAGTATCATCGTTCGGTTTAAACTCATCGTTGATAGTTAATAGTATTCTAGTATTTTTTCTAGGTAGCCTAATTTTATCAGTTCTGTATGTAAAAAATATACTAGAATCAGACTTGCCATGGTATATGTTATCACTAAAGACATTGCTAATTGGCGTATCGGCATATTTTACATCATTCGGCGCAACATCAATGGGGCATAATTTTTCCGCTTTAGCAATGACTTCTACAGTAGTTTTTCCCTCAATATTACGCACAAAAATTACGCTTTTGACGGAATGACTACTATCAACCTTTCCACCTGGTGTAATATATAGATAGTTTTGCCCATTATCATCTTTAAATAAATTAATTACTTCGTGACCGATATTTGCGCCTTCATTTAGATAAGATCCAGCAAAGAGTTGATTAATGAGTATTTCATCGTTTCTCATGTATATATTTTATCATTTTTATGCATCTCATGATATAGACCAAGGCATTATTATTGAGACACCGGCTGGATGGATATTAGGGTTGAATCGCACGTCTTTGATTTACTAGTTGTAATTCATGTTTGACCCACGCACGGTTGGGTGGCAGGACGAGTGGAGTGGAGGGCAATACTTATCTATTCCTATTTCTTGGTAAGCGATAAATTCGGTTTCGTTCTCAAAATGATTGGTTTGCGTCCGGATCAGTCGTTCTGCATAGAGACTGCTCAATTTCAGAGTAAAGCAGTTATTGGTCTGCCTGATGGAATAGGCAAGAAAGCGGCGATTGAGTTTGTGAAGTAAGCATAAAAAATAGTAAAATCTGATATGGTACTAGCATTTTCACTTCACCCATGCTATAATTAGTCAAGACGTTTTATAAAATCTAACGAGTAAAGAGATGGCAAAGAAGAATACGAAACGAAAGCTGATTGGTTTGGTGAGTAACTTGAGCAACCACCGAACTTACTATACTACTGTTAACACCCAGAACCGCACCACAAAAGGTCAGGGTAAATTGACACTGCGTAAGTACGACCCAATTGCAAAGCAACACGCTACTTACACTGAGACTAAGAAAAACCTTGGTCGTAACGAAGTTAAGGCTCGTAAAAGCTAATTTAACAGAATTATACAGAAACTCCCTCGCGTTAAGAGGGAGTTTTTATTTGGCAAGAATGTCTGACTATTTCCTCAATCGAGATTTCATATCACGAATGGTATTCATATAGTAAAGAAAAGCGTCGTATGGCGAATCATACGGGCTAAAATAAGCGTGAACATCGCCGTCGGTAAAATTCTTCGTTCCCATGTAATAGAAGTGGTCTGAAGTTTGCAATTTTCGCCAATCGCTAATTAAACCTTCGTCTCTACTATTCAAGACCTCATCTTCAAGTTCATAAATATATCGCAAAGCTTCTTTCTGCAGGCTATTTCCATTCCAAGCCGTCAAATCCCGCTCAGCGTCCGCCCACGTTACAGGCGACGGCATACTTATTTCACCGGCAGGCGCATTAGCGTCCAGTGCTTCGCTAACGGTATAGAAAGTATTGTCATCAGCACTCAGCCATTTATCAACAAACTTCTCAAAGAAGCCAAAAATCCCAGATTCCGCCCATTGATGTTCGCCAAAAGTTTCATAGTCCATAAACAAATTAAGCAGTGGCGCGTAACGGACAGAATCTTCCACCCACGTATTAAACTTATCCGCAGTCAGCGGCCATTCATTCCATTTTCGATCACTAAACCTAAACGCCAAATCATCGCTCAATCGATAATTCTTAAGCAGTAATCCAATTTTCTTCGTGCCTCTCGGGCGATATACATAATTCGGACTGCGCCAATTCAGAATCGGATCCCAGCCTTCAGCTAACACACCCTTAAAGCCATCCTGCTCAGCCCATTTTGCCAAGTTATCACTATACGCCAACTCTGTATTTGCCAAAACTCGCGTTTCCGCACCAAAAATCTCACGAATCTTCCAGCGATGAAGCTCAACTTGACGCTCGAACTCCTTGCGCGAATAGAAAAACGCCAGACTGTGATGATGCGGACTTGATAATATTTCTACTTGACCAGTCTTTACCAATCGCTTAAAGCTCTCCAAAACTTCAGAATTAAACCTTTCGGCTTGCTCTAAAAACGTTCCACTAAAACTCAGTGAAATCTTAAAATCAGGATATTTTTTCAATAATTTTTCAAGCAAAGCATTCATCGGCAAATACGACTTTTCTGCAACTTTTTGGAATATTTTTTGATTGTCCTGATCTGGATTTTGGCCGCCAGAGAAATAATTATGCTTCCAGGCCGCGTCAAATATACTATATTCGCGTATTCGCCACGGTTGGTGTACGTGTAGATATAAAACTATTCCTTTATTTTTATTCATACCAGCGCTCCTTTGTACAGTTTCAGACATTTTCTAGCGGCGTCTTGCCAGGAAATTCTCGCGTATTCATTCTTAACATTTTTCTTCAAAGACTTCTGTAAGGCAGGTGATTCAGCGATATTAACAATTTCATCCGCCAATTTATTCACGTCCCAATAATCAAACCGCATAATATTATTCAGAACCTCACCAACGCCAGATTGACGACTAATAAGTAACGCCGTGTCATGATGTGCCGCCTCCAAGGCAGTCAAGCCAAATGGCTCAGAAACCGAACTCATCACAAAAACATCAATTAGACAATAAATATCTCGCCATTGTTTTCCGCGCACAAATCCCGTAAAAATCATCTTATTGCTAATCCCTAAATCTGCCGCTAGTTCAATCAGTTCATCTCTTTGCTCGCCATTTCCAGATAAAACAAAAACAATCTTCTCATATTTATCAAGCGCCTTCGCTGCAGCTCGCACAAAATACGTCAAACCCTTCTGAACCGTGAGTCGCGTCAACGCGCCAACAACCGTATAGCCATCCTTTTTCAGCTCCTCCAAATACCTGTAAGTACTGGAGTCATACTCATGCGGCGGCAAATCAGCCAAATCAATCGCATTATAAACCACCTCAATTTTCTCTGGCGGAATGTGATAATTCTTAACAATTATTTCCTTCGTAATTTCACTAACGGCGATTATCCGATCAGCCATCAACAAGCCTTGTTGCTCAATTTCGTGAACCAGAGGATTTCCTGACTGCTCGCCAGAACGGTCAAATTCCGTCGCGTGAACGTGCACGATTAGTGGCGCGCCCGTCATTTCCTTAGCAATTATTCCAGCTTCCATCGTCAACCAATCATGCGCGTGAATCGCGTCGGGCTGATGATTTTTCACAAACTTCCGAACATATTTGCCGTATCTACGTTGCACGGCGCGCATCGGCGAAAGACCATATTCGTCCTTAGCGTTTTCACGGTCTTCCTCTGAGCCGCTATTATACGCACCCAAATCGTGATAATTCGGCGGCAAAGGAGTAGCTGAATAGATATTCATATAGTCAATTCCAGGATGCTCGGCGGTGTAGGGGATGATAAAGTCTATATCAACGCCCTCCGAAGCAAGCGCCTTCGACATCTGATAGCAAGCAACGCCAAGTCCGCCACTATTGTGCGGAGGAAGTTCCCACCCAAGCATTAAAATTTTCATCTCTGAGTTAATTGTAGAACTACGCTTATGTTTTTTCAAGGGATTTTGGGATCTTTTTCACGAGTTTTTTATTTTTCACAATTTTAACATTTGCGACAAAGCTAATTCGTGATAAAATGGTTGCTATAGGAGTGTAGCTCAGGTGGCTAGAGCACTGGTCTCCAAAACCAGGTGTCGGGGGTTCGAGTCCCTCCACTCCTGCCAAGATTCTCGCTTGAAAGAGAATCTTTTTTATTAGTCAAAAATCTGCTATAATTTCTCAATATGAAACCTTTATCACCTTCACTTCCGCATATTATCGCCATGGTTGGTGCGCCAGGTTCAGGGAAGACACAATTTGCTGTAGAATTTGCGAAGATTTTCAATTCTCCAGTGGTAAGTTCTCGACAATTTGAAGTTTTTACGGACAATACAAAAACCATTTCTGACGCAACATTGTCGCTTTTGGAAGAATTTTTGAAGACTAAACAAACTGTCATTTTGGACGGATCAACGGATCAGCGCACGAATCGTATGCGTATCAATCGCCTTGCCAGGGAATATGGATATAAAGTTCTATTTGTTTGGGTCCAAACCGATCCCGCCACAGCCAAGCATCGCTGGATAAAGGCTTACGGCGGAAATGACGAATCTTTTGAACGACGATTGAAGCAGTTTTCAGCACCGCACAGCAGCGAATCTTACGTCGTGATAAGTGGTCGGCACACCTTAAGTAGTCAGGCTCGCACTGTTCTTAAGCAAATTGGCGCCAGTCGCCCAGAAGCTCCACGCCGCCCAATTGCCGGAAATCGCATTAACATAGGTTAGTTATGACAATTATTACCGACGAAGAATTCGGAGAAATTGTCGTTAAAAAACGTAGCTTAGCGAAGACTGTTAGTTTGAAAATTGCGCCAGACGGACGAATACAAATCACAATGCCGCCATATGCGCCGCTGTTGGCTGCAAAGGCATTGATTAAAACCTCTCGAAAGCAAATCCGCGAATTAGTTTCTCAATACAGAGAAAAACTTTCTTACACAGAAAATCAGCAAATCGGCAAAAGCCATCATTTATTGATACAAACGACCGCGAAACCTTCGAGCGTAAAAATCGTCGGAACACAGATATTAGCAGAAATCAACGAAGCAGAATCGGTTGAATCGGCCAAAAATCAACAACTTATCCGCAGTAAAATTCTGGCAGCTCTCAGAAAAGAAGCCAAGTCGTATCTGCCGAGGCGACTGTCATTTTTAGCGAAAGAACACGGCTTTTCTTTTGCTCGGAGTAAAATGACGCACTCATCAAGTCGCTGGGGAAGTTGTTCTTCATCTGGGACGATTAGCTTGAATATCGGGATGATGAACTTGCCATTTGAGCTAATTGATTACGTAATTATCCACGAATTGTGCCACACCAGACATATGAATCACTCGACGAAATTCTGGGACGAAGTTGCCAAATTTGACCCGCATTATAAAATCCACCGAAATAAATTGAAAAAATATTCGCCATACATATAGAAACGCATATGCTTATGTTATACTTTAGCTATGTGGGCGCTAATTTTTCTATTGATCACTCTGAGTGTTGTTTTAGGTGTTATAGCTATTGTTTTACATAAAATATTGTCGGAAATTAGCGATAAATCTGATTATAAAAATGATAAAAAAAGCCTCAGCGAACATCAAAGAATGATCACGCTTATCAATAATATTACCGACGCGATCCTCAGTACGGACGAGCACGGAATTATCAATACGTACAATTCTGCGGCACTTAATTTGATTGACACGAACGGCGGAATTAACGGCGAACATATCAGTCAGGTGCTGAACCTTGAGACGACAGATAAAAAGCCGATTGACATTTTTAAGGAACTCACCAAGTCTTCCGCAATTCGCCAGCGCGACGACATTCTGATGAAAATCGAAGACGGCGATTATATTCGCCTGGAAGTTACGCTTGCGCCAGTTCAAGGCGGCGACAAGATGACGCCGGACGGATATGTACTTATCTTGCGCGACATCACGAAGACGAAGAGCCTCGAGGAGGAACGTGATGAATTTATTAGCGTAGTTAGTCACGAATTACGCACGCCAATTGCTATTGCTGAAGGTTCGCTGAGCAACGCCAAATTGCTGGTCGAGCGTAAAATGACTAGCAAAATTCCCGAAGCTATTGACGAATCTCATAAGCAAATTTTATTCTTAGCGCGAATGATCAACGACCTCAGTACGTTATCGCGCGCAGAGCGAGGAGTAGCTGATGAAACAGAAATAATTGACGTGACAGAGTTGGCGGCTCAGATAAATTCCGAATATTCACCTCAGGCGGGCGAAAAAGGTTTGGCTTTCAATTTGGATATCGGCGGACGACTTGGTGTAGTTAAAGTTTCTCGTCTATATCTGGAGGAAATTCTCCAAAACTTCATTACCAACGCCATTCGATATACACAAAAAGGCTCCATAACTTTATCAATCAAGAAAAATAAATCTGGCGAAATCACCTTTAAGGTTATTGATACGGGAATTGGCATTAGCAAAGCCGACATAGCAAAAATTTTCGACAAGTTTTACCGCGCAGAAGATTATAGAACTCGCGAGACGAAAGGCACGGGATTAGGTCTATACGTTTCCGCTAAGTTGGCGAAGAAATTGGGCTGCAAAATTGAGGTAGAAAGCCGGTTAAACCACGGATCAACGTTCGGATTCAAGCTGAAAGAGTTCAAAAATAGCAGCAAATAATCTCTGGTCAACTTGTTTTTTTGACTCGGATGAATTACAATGACTATTGACAGTCTGTGAAAAACAGACTTTTTAAATTGGGAGAAAATATGGCACAGAAAGGCAAGGCAAGCAGCAAAACTACGGTTCGTCGAATCAAGGCTACCGACGACGCGCCAAAAAAAGAAAAAGCTGTAGCAAAAAAAATCAATAAACCAACCAAGATCACCACAAAAGCGTCTAAAAAATCTGGCGAAAAAGGTGGATTGATTGGATATTTCAAGGGCGCTTGGGAAGAGTTGAAGCTAGTTCGCTGGCCAACCCGCTCAGCTACTTGGGCAATGACAGCAGCGGTGCTTATCTTCACCTTTACGTTTGTCGTTCTGATTTTATTACTTGACGCCGCATTCAACTGGGGCTTTAACCAAATTTTGAAATAGAGGAGATATTATGAGTTCAAAACGATATGATGATAGTCAGCAATGGTATGCAATTCATACCTATTCTGGCTACGAAGAAAAAGTTGCCGAATCAATTCGCCAGCGAATCAATGGTGTCGATATGGCTGATAAGATTTTTGACGTTATCGTGCCAAAGGAGAAGCAAATTCAAATTCGCAACGGTAAGCGTAAAATCGTTGAAGCTAAGATCTTCCAGGGCTATGTCTTGGTTGAGATGAAATTGACCGACGAAACTTGGTACATTATCCGCAACACGCCAGGCGTTACAGGATTTGTGGGCGCCGACACTACGCCAACTCCAGTTTCTGAAAAAGAAATTGCGAAGATTAAGAAGCGAATGGGCGTTGAAGAACCTAAGCATCAGATTGATTTCTCAGAGGGAGAAGTTGTTTCAATTATCGACGGTCCGTTCAAAGGCTTTGACGGCGCGGTGAGCGAAATTGATGCATCTAAGGGCACTTTGAAGGTTATGGTTAGTATGTTTGGTCGCGACACTCCAGTCGAGTTGGACGCCTTGCAGGTTAAAAAAGTTTAGCTTGCAATTTTAAGCATTTTTCGATATAATATTCGAGTTACGCACTACAAACTATAAGGAAGAACTATGGCAAAGAAAATTATTGGTAATTTGAAATTACGCATTCCAGCCGGTCGAGCAACAGCAGGTCCTCCAGTGGGATCAACGCTTGGTCAGTGGGGACTAAACATGATGGACTTTATCAATCCATTCAATGACGCTACAAAAGATATGATGGGTAAGGATGTAATTGTTCACATTCAAGTTTACGAAGACCGAACATTTACTTGGAACTCACTTGGTCAGCCAGTTGACGATATGATTCGCGAAAAAGCCGGAATTCAAAAGGGTAGCGGCAAACCTCACTCAGATAAGGTCGGTAAGATTACTCGCGCACAATTGCAAGAAATCGCTGAGGCGAAAAAAGACCAATTGAACGCAATCGACATCGAAGGTGCAATGAAAGTTATCGCCGGATCAGCACGCTCAATGGGCGTTGAAGTCGTCGACTAATCTACAGAACTTTTAGCAAATAGCCCCGGACTTCTCGGGGTTATTTTATGGTAAGATGTAATAAATGATTGTGAATAATATTTTAGATGACAGCGCAATTTCCGCGCTTAAAGATGAGCAATTGATAATTGCCAAAACTGACACGATTTACGGAATGTTAGCCGCTGCCAATTCAAAAAAAGCCGTCGAGAGATTATACGAAGTTAAGCGGCGCCCCTTGGATAAACCTGTTATTATTTTGGTTACGAATATTGACGACATTTCTGATCTCACGCCGTCGATCAAACGCAAATATCAAGAAATCTCCAAAAATAGATCAACAACAATCATCACCAAAGTGAGTCCTGACTTCCTGCCACATCTTCCGAGAAACGGCGGAACATTGGCATTCAGAGTTGTGCCAGAATCTCCATTAGCAGAGTTAATTCGAACCGTCGGCCTTTTGGTCGCGCCCAGTGCAAATCCATCAGGAGAAAAACCGGCAAAGAACGTCACCGAAGCGATAAATTATTTCCACGAATTAGTGCCGATTTATGTCGATTCTGGAGAAACCGCCGACGCTCAACCGTCGCAAATTGTCCGAATCAACGAGGGCGGGGAAATTGAGTTTTTAAGAAGATAATCCTCGAATAATTGTCAAAAAATCGCCAAATAAAAAAGACCTCCTCTGAATTACGGGGAAGTCTTTTTGTGCGAGTTACTTCACAAACGGATGCGCAATCTCCAAATCTGGGCGCTTTTCCGCAATTCTCAGTAGCTCGTTGTACTTAGCAATTCGCTCTGACCGCGACATTGAGCCAGTCTTAATTTGACCCGTGCCCAAACCGACCGCCAAGTGAGAAATCGTTACGTCCTCCGTCTCGCCAGATCGGTGGCTCATCACTGTATTCCAGCCGGCGTTCTTAGCCATCAAAACAGCTTGAATCGTCTCAGTCAATGTACCAATTTGGTTCGGCTTAATTAAGATCGCATTGCCAGCCTTTTCTTCAATTCCGCGCTTCAATCGCTCGACATTCGTCACCAAAAGATCGTCGCCAACCAATTGCGCAAAATTGCCCAAATCAGCCGTCATTTTCTCCCAATCTTCCCAAGCTTCTTCGTTCAATCCATCTTCAATCGAGAGAACAGGGACGCGTTCCAGCAGAGCTTTATACGTGCGAATCATTTCATCAGCCGACAGAATTCGGTGCTCAGTCGCCAAGTTATATTTACCGTCCTTGTAAAGCTCGCTCGCCGCAACGTCCAGCGCAAAACCAAAGTCCACGCCTAATTTATAGCCAGCCTGCTCGATGGCGCGAGATAGCAACAAAATAGGCTCCATATTACCATTCCTGACATGAGGTGCATAGCCGCCTTCATCGCCAACCGTTGTAGGATAGCCTTCGTCTTTCAAGATTTTTGCCAATGCATGGAAAACTTCCGCACTCATTCGAACCGCGTCCGCAAAAGTTGCCGCGCTAGTCGGAATAATCATATATTCCTGAAAATCAGTCGCACCCAACGCATGCTGACCGCCGTTCATCACGTTGATCATCGGCATCGGCAGGCACATTGTAGGACTTCCAGCCAAGCTATTGACATATTGATACAACTCCACGCCACGCGACTTAGCGGCAGCTTTCGCTACAGCCAGCGACACAGCCAAAATCGCATTTGCACCCAAACGCGCCTTATTCGGCGTACCGTCCAGACTCTTCATTTTTTCATCAATTGCAGCCTGATCGAATGGATTAGAACCTTTCAAAGCCTGCGCAATTTCACCATTGACATTTTCGACCGCACGAAGCACGCCTTTACCGCCGAACGCCAACTCGCCGTCCCGAAGCTCAACAGTCTCGAAAGAGCCAGTACTTGCGCCAGACGGAACAGCCGCACGACCGAACGAACCATCGCTCAAAGTCACGTCCGCCTCAACCGTCGGATTTCCACGCGAATCTAAAATTTGCCTTGCTTGTATGTTTGTAATTGTTATATCCATAATTACTATTTTATCAAAAACAGCAATTATATGTTAATCTTCATCTTTCTTCAGGTCGCGCTGTATTATCACTGGCTCACCAATTTGAGTTTCACCCAACCCTGAATAAAACACCTTCGGACTATCACACATAGCGACGCGCACAACTCGAGAACCATCAGCCCCGCCAGGTCCTTCACACCCATTAGTTAGCGTGTAAATATCCCTCTGTGCTTTTGCAATATTTTCATCTAACTCGTCCATTCCACTGGCGGCCATTTTACAAACAATTTTAGTAGATTGATCTTTATCTAATACCTCATCTGTAGCCTTATCAACCAATGTCACCTCATCACCACTAAACGCCATTTCTAGAAGTTTATTTACTGTTTTTCTGTATTCTTCTAAGTCGTTTAACTTTTCTATTATTCTTGGGCAAGACATACATTGCTCTGGGATATAGATATCTATCGTGCCTAAAGAACCGTCTTCGTTACCTACAATTTTCGTAAACTCACTCATAATATTACATATTATACAATTCTTCTCCATAAAAGTAAATATTTGCCTCAATCTCTGAAAATATGGTATAATTTCAACATTATCAATCAATGTTGGGAGGCTGATTTGTTAAGATGATAAATTGCCGTTCGCACCACAGAAAGGATTATTATGGCAAAGAAAGCCGAGTTGCTAGAAAAAGCAGCAGAACTAAAATTAGAAGTCAGCGAAAAAAACACAATCGCTGAAATCGAAGCAGCAATTGCAGAAGCTGCCAACGAAAGCAAATCTCACGACGACAAAGACAAAGATGTTGTCGCTGAACGTGAAGCCGTAGTTGCCAAATCTGGCAAACGTAGCCAAAAAGCTCTTGACGAAGCTGCTGAAAAAGCAGAGAAGGAAGCTCGCAAGGAAGCTGGCGACACAACTCCACAGTCTGACGACGCCGAAGCTCACGTAAAGAAAGGACCGAAGCCAGTTACTCGTCCACGCTTGGAGCGCCGCGGTAAAAAATATCAAGAAGCTGCAAAGAACGTTGAGAAGAACAAATTATACAGTTTAGACGAAGCTTTGAAATTGGCTACTGAAACCAGCCCAGTCAAATTCGACGCTAGCGTTGAAATCCACATCCGCCTAGGCGTTGACCCACGCCAAGCCGACCAAAACATTCGCTCAACCGTAGCATTGCCACACGGTACGGGTAAGGATGTTCGAGTTGCTGTTTTCGCACCAGAATCAGAACACGCTGCCGCTAAAAAAGCTGGCGCTGACATCATCGGTGACGAAGAATTCCTAAGCCAATTGGACAAGGAAGAATTGAACTTCGACATTTTGGTCGCGACTCCACAATACATGCCAAAGCTTGGTAAATACGCACGTTTGCTTGGGCCACGCGGTTTGATGCCAAATCCAAAGTCTGGCACCGTTGCTACCGACGTCGCTAAAGCCGTTTCTGAAGCAAAAGCCGGAAAAGTTGAATACCGTGTTGATAAGCAAGCCATCGTTCACTTGTCAATCGGCAAGGTATCATTCGGAGCTGAAAAATTGGCAGAAAACGCACGCGCATTCTTAACCAGTTTGAACTCCCAAAAGCCATCCAGCTTAAAGGGTGTTTACGTTAAGAGCGTAGCAATTGCCACAACTATGGGCCCTGGCATTAAAGTAGAGAACTCTCTGTAATCTTTATATTTCAAGCAATCAAATCCCGTCGATTCTGGCGGGATTTTTTGTGTTACTATTGCATTTTTCATTTTTTATGATAAAATAGTAAAGTCCACTAGGTACTGATGTTCGAGAGTTTCTTGATTTCCAGCCTAGCTGGATAAAAGGACCTTAACATCTGTATCTGAATCAACGACTACAGGAAGGACGCAGAAATGCGTAACCGAAACAGGACTCCGTTGAGAGTCTCGATCGTGGCAGCCTTCGTCGCGATTCTCGTATCATTCCTCTTCGGAGGAATGACACGTGCCGACGAGGCGCAGTCAGCAGCCCAGTCGACCACCGCCCAGTCGGTCGGTGCTACTACGGTAGCGGTCACCGACGAGGCTCAGTCGAGCAACACCACTACTGCGGTAGCGGTCACTGCCGACAACGACGCTCAGTCTTCGTCTGGTAGTAGTGTCGCCACGGCGGCAACCACCGACAGCAACTGTACTCCTCGACCGATTTCAGCCGAGGAAATTCAGACTAGCCTGAAAACAACTGACGGCTCGCCTGAGTACACCGCCTACGAAGCGGTGGAATTCGCAGTGAACCTGACTCTTGCACAGAATCACTGTGCTGGAGATAGCATCACCATTTCCGTGCCGAGCGAACTCGGCACGGACGCGGATTTCGCACCGATTCCGATGACAACCCCAGAGGGGATCGTCATTGGGTACGCCACCTACTCTGCCGACCACACTGTGTCGATCAAACTGACCGATGCTGTGGAGGTGCCCGGACGAGTGAACTTCCACGCCTCGGCGTGGTGGCGCGTCCACATGAGTAGTTCTCTTATTCCGGGGGAAACCCGAGAACTGAAGTGGGACGTTGGTGGCACTGTTCGCAGGACGACCATCCGAGTGGGCACCTGCGACGGGTGTTCCGTCATCGGGAAGGACCCCTCGAAGTGGGGATCCGTCGACAAGGAGCGGCAGCACGTCACAATCGTGCTCCCGACCGCGTCGCAGGACGGCCAGCAGTTCACCATCACGGACGTGTTGACCTCCCCAGGTCAGAAGTTCAATTGTGACCAACTGCTGACTGGCAGAATGGGCGTATATACTAAGGCCGGCCCCTGGGGTCAGCCTCAGTACGAGCGCTTCATAGAGCCTGACATCACTAGCTGTACTAGTGACAAGGCGACGCTCAGTGCCACTCTCAACGCGGGCGAAAAAGCCCGCGTTGAGCTGAACATTAACGTCAGCGCCACGGATCCCGGTCCGTGGACTGACAAGGCAACCATCACGTCTCAGGATAAGTCCTGGGACATGAGTGCCCGGATTGTTCGACGTGAGTCTGGTGGCGACGCGGGTTACGATACCCGCCCAACGCCGACTCCAACTCCGGCACCCACACCGGAACCGTCGGTAACCCCGACTCCCGTGCCCACGCCGACCCCGTCGACGACTCCTGAACCGAGTCCGTCGGCAACACCGTCGACACCCACGCCGGAACCGAGCCCGTCGGTGACGCCGACTCCGAGTCCGAGCACGACCCCGTCGGTGACACCGACTCCGAGTCCGAGCACGACGCCTACACGCAAACCCGTGCCGCTCCCCACTCCCGTTATTGAACGGTATGAGGAGCCTACGCCCTCGGCTACCCCCACACCAGCACCCCAGCACAAGAAGCTGGCGGTCACTGGTACAAGTGGAGACGTAGTCACCAGCGCGGTCGCGCTAGTGGCTCTCGGAGGCTTCCTCATTTGGGCGCGCCGTCGTCAGACGGCACACTCGGAGAGGTAACCCATCTCGTCGAGGGGTGTTAGTTTAATCGACTAGCACCCCTCGACAGAACATACAGATACAGAAAAGAGTTAGGAGGTTCTACACCCGCTCTACGGAGCGGGTTTTCTCTTTGATTAGACATAGACACCTATTGATTTTATTACGTTATTATTGTAAAATAACAAATATGTCAGAATTAAATAACGAGAGTCTATTAGAAGGCGCTAAATGCGCGGAACTGTCCGCCAAAGAAGCTGATCGCTTGTTTTTCCAAATAAACCCAAATGTTCCAGACCAAGATTTAAGAGGTACCAGAAAGACAGAGGCCGCGGAAGCTGCCATAGATATGTGCCGAAAATGCCCAGTCTTAAAGCGGTGCTTAGAATATGCGCTCCGCCACCCAGAATCTGCCGAATATGGCGTATGGGGAGGCACAACTGTCGCTCAACGCAGAAGAATATTACGATTAGGCGAAAATGCGATAAATAAGGCAATTGAATCGGCTGGAAAATAATCACCATAACTCTTGTTTTTCGTTGTCATTTCTGCTACAATGGTCTGGAACATTACCAAAGACAGTGGCGACTTGACGTAAAACAAGTATAAAAATGCCACCGAGGGATGAAACTAACAGTTTTATTTGACGTCTTTGGTAGTGCGAGAATCAAAGACGTTTTTTTGATTCTCCATTACCGCACGTTAACAAATTGGCACATAACAAATTAACTCAATCAAAGAAAGGATTTTTATGGCAATTTCACGCGATAAAAAACAAACTTTGGTTGCTGAACTGACAGAGCTATTAAAAGACGCTAAGGGTACGGCTTTTGCCCGATATCAAACCCTTACCGTTGCCGACCTACAAGAACTACGCAAGGCAGCTCGCGAAGCGGGCGTTGTTATCAAGGTTGTTAAAAACCGATTGGTACGCGTAGCTCTTCAGGAAATCGACACTTACAAAGAAACCGACACCAGCTTATTGGTTGGTCAATTGGTTTACGCTGTAAGTACCGAAGATGAAGTTATGCCAGCAAAGGTATTGGACACGTTTGCAAAAACACATCCAGCATTACAACTTGCAGGTGGCTTCTCAGGCGAAGGCTTGGCAATTAGCGAAGCTGACGTTAAAGCATTGGCAGGCCTACCAAGCAAAGACCAGCTCGTTGCTCAAGTGGTATCACAATTGCTATCACCAGTACACGACACGGTCAACGCGCTTGGCGGCAATTTGCACGGACTTTTGGACGGCATCGAAGCCAAAGCTGCTGCTTAAGTTTAGCAATCAACACTAGTAACGTTGCATTCATCGCAACAATATAATAATAAAGGAGAATATCAATGGCTGATATTAAGAAATTGGCTGAAGAACTTGTAAAATTGACAGTTCTAGAAGTTAACGAATTGAAAAATCATCTTAAAGAAGAATACGGCATCGAGCCAGCTGCTGCAGCTGTCGCTGTTGCTGGTCCAGCTGCTGGTGGTGACGCTGCCGCTGCTGACGAAAAAACTGAGTTCACAGTTACTTTGAAAGACGCTGGTTCTCAGAAGGTTGCAGTCATCAAGGCTGTTAAGGAAATCACCGGCCTAGGTCTAGGTGAAGCAAAAGCTATCGTTGACGGCGCTCCAGCCCCAGTCAAGGAAAAAGTTTCTAAAGACGAAGCTGAAGCTGCAAAGAAAACTTTGGAAGACGCTGGCGCTACTGTCGAGCTTTCATAATTTGTTATACAACGCCAATTTGTTTCGTTTAATCACCGTCCGCTCTGGGCGGTGATTTTTATGTCGCCAATCTTAATATCACGAACCACACGCCAATTTCAAGAGTAAAATTTGCAACACTTTTTCGTCCATATCTTATAGCGCTGTGGAAAATCAGAGAAAATTAGATGACACGACTTGATATAAATGTAAGGATATGCTATATATTAGTTAAGTATTATAAAAAATAGACAAAGGAATTGCGAGAACCATGTCTGAATTACCAGAAAAGCAAATTAAGCGTCTGAGGACACTTATTCAAGAGGCGGAAACCAATTTAGCTGCCGCAAAAGAATTATTGATTAGTATTATTGGCGACGATGGACAAGTTGTCACGCCAAAAAATTCGTCAGATGATGTAACAGGAAAGATTATCGAAGGCGTATTTGACGGCCAAATGATGCTTAGCCCAGACGGCAAAAATTACCCAATCCCAGCTAATTACGCTTCAAAGTCGAAGCTGGTTGAAGGCGACCTGATGAAATTGACAATCGCTGAAGACGGCAGCTTTATCTATAAGCAGATCGGTCCTGTACCACGAAAGCAAGTTATTGGAACACTTGTCCAGCACGACGGAATTTACTACGTCGAGGCTTCTGGCCGCGAATATCGTATTTTGCTTGCTAGCGTAACTTACTTCCGAATTAACGTCGGCGACCAAGTTACAATCATCATCCCTGAAGACAATCCTGACGCAACTTGGGCTGCTGTCGAAGCTGCATTGTAAATATTATGCTACCGAGCGAGTTTCTGCTCAGTTACGCCAGTTTTAACGCTGACAATAAGCCATTCGTCGAATGTCAAGTTGGTGATAAAATTGAGCGCCATGAATTGTTCGGACAAGATTTGTCTCTTGAGTTTGATTTTTCCGTCAAATATTGCACAGGTTGGGTGGATTTTGAGAATCGCTGTAGCCAAATTTGCCCAGATTACGCCACGGTTGATGAAAAGTATGAAAATTGCCTAAAATGCCGCGACAAAACTGGCTTTAATCCAGCATTTTACAACGCCAGTTCGGTTTCCGTCCAACAAGAAAAAATCAATCAAAATTCGCACTTTGTTTACTTGGCGTACTTCGCGCCAAACGTCATAAAAGTTGGAATCTCACAAGAAGAGCGCGGAATTCGAAGACTGTTGGAGCAGGGAGCACGATTAGCCATAAAATTAGAAACGTTTTCTTCGGCATTGATCGCCAGGCAATACGAGGCGAAAATTTCCAAGCTGGACGGAATAGTTGAAACTCTGCCAGTTCACAAAAAGATGGAATTGATAAAACAACCTTTTGACCGTGCGACTAGCGAAAAAGAATTGCGACAAAAATTACTTGAAATTGAGCAGAAAATTGGTGTGTCGTTTCCGAAATCCGAGCTAATTCCTTGCGAAGATTATTTTCAAACCGCTGGCGTTGATTTGTCGCATGTCGTTTTAATGAAGGATTATAGTCAATTGGTCGGACATGTACGCAGTGTCATCGGCTCAATTGTCATCACTGACTACGACGGTCAGCTGCTGGCTTACAATCTCAAAAAGCTTATTGGTTATCGGGCGCAAAAAGTTGATGAAGAAATTAAGCTGGATTTACCAACAGAGCAATTAACGTTATTTTAAAGCCTTATTTTTACAATATATTTTTGATGAAATAGCTTGACATTTTACTCTATTATTGATATATATATATTAGCTTTCACAATGCGTGTTAGCTTGCGTCAAATCGACGCACCGTTTTGCGGAGGATTTATTTTCTTCGCCCGACCCCAGAAGGAGTTATCATGACTTACTTCGAACAGCCTGCTATTGTGCACAGGTCTGGAGGACAGATTAACGTCTACTACGGAGGCATGTTCAAGCCAGACGGTCCTGGACATGGTCATGTCAGAGTCACTGGCGGTCCGCTCGGCGAAAATATCGTCTATTGGAGGCTGCCTGAGAGCGAGGGTGGTCAGGTTATCGTCGACAACGCATGGGAAACCATGAACGGCAACGACTTGCGCGATCACCTCACTGACTTCTGAGTCATAAGACCTGGATATGTCTGAAAACTGTCCATCTTACCTGATATAATTTCATTATGAACAATTATTCAAATTTTGTATTTCCGTCTGTAGTTTTTGAAGCATTTCCAATTCTGAAAAAATTGGGTTATGTTCGACAATTCGCACCACTGATACCGCTTAGTCCAGATACGACTTTTCATCTATTCGGCGGTAAGGATGGATACTTTCTTATACTAGTTATGACCGACTATGCCGACCCAATAGATCAGAGTGAAGAACTAAAGAATATCTCTGGTGAATATACGTTTGAATTTACTAAGCTTATCAAGCCGTATAGTAATAATGAGCATATTGAGATAAAAGAAAACGACGAGATACTTGAAAATCCAACCGTGTCAGACCCTAATAGTTACTACCGTTTTTATGTCGCCGAAACAAAACACAAAGTTGACATACGCTATCCATAAATACGCTAGATTGCCATATTCTGCTATAATAAAACCTATGGAGAACAAGGGGCGATGAGTCAGGCGCTATATCGTAAATATCGCAGTCGCAGTTTGGATGAAGTTTTAGGTCAAGATCACGTGACTAGTATTTTACGTCGAGCGTTAGAGCAGGGAAAAATTGCTCATGCGTACTTGTTGACCGGACCGCGTGGCGTGGGAAAAACATCGGTGGCGCGAATTCTGGCGCACGAGATTAACCACTTGCCATATGATGACGATTCTTCAAACTTGGATATTATTGAAATTGACGCAGCCAGCAATAACGGCGTTGACGACATTCGAGCTTTAAGAGAAAAGGCCCAAGTCGCGCCTGTTTCTGCGCCGAAAAAAGTTTATATCATCGACGAAGTTCACATGCTGTCAAAATCGGCATTTAACGCGCTATTAAAAACCTTGGAAGAACCGCCAGAACACGTGGTGTTTATCTTAGCTACAACTGACGCCGACAGACTTCCAGCCACCATTCTTAGCCGTGTCCAGCAATTTTTCTTCCGTCCAATTCCGACGGAAATTATGACGCGCCAGTTAATGAATATAGCGAAAAAAGAGGGATTTGCAATTGAAGAGGATGCCGCCAGGTTAATCGCTGAACGTTCCCGTGGCGGATTCCGTGACGGCATTAGTACGCTTGACCAATTGTCGATTTTAGCAACATCAGACCAGCCACTGACGGCGAATATGGTTACCGAATATTTGGGACTGAGCGACGCGACGATGCTCGGTAATTTGTTGGATTCATATCCATCCGACGATAACGAAAAAGTCTTAAACATCTTTCAGGAATTAGAAAATAGCGGCGCAAATTCAGTTGTTGTGTCACATCAATTATTGTCGATTGCTCGCAATAGATTACGAAAAAATCCAAACCTCGTTGGACTGGTTCAGCAGTTGATCGAGGTTGATCGGCACCCGCACCCAGATTTGAAATTATTGACGATATTCATGAATAGCAATTCTCAGCCGGCAGAAAAGCCAGTTACGGCAAAGAAAGAAATAACTCAAGCTGCGCCCCAAAAACCCGCCGAAAAACCAACGCCAATTAAGCCCGCAGAGCCAGCAAAACCGACCAAAAAGCCGATTAAAAAAGAAGAAAGACCAGTCGAGCCAGCAAAAAAACCCGCCGCAAAACCAAAGAAAACTGACGCGCCACTAGAGCTAAATTGGGAAAAAGTCATTGAAAGAGCGAAGGGAAAATCCCTCGGGTTGGCGTCATTATTACAGAAAAGCCAGTGGTCGTTTGACGGTGAAAAATTGACAATTTACGCAGGTTCCGCGTTTTATAAGAAAAAGTTGGATGATGCGAAAAACAAACCGTTGATTTCAGAAATTATCTCAGAAGAAACCGCGATGGATTTGGAAATTGATATAATTGGAGAGAAGAAGCCGCCGGAGGACGAAAAATTGGCGGAAATTGCAGAATTAATGGGTGGTGGCGAAGAAGTTAAGCTGGAGGATATTTAATGGCAGATAAAAGCGAAGAAGTAAAAGGGAAGATACCGCCACAAAATTTGGACGCGGAAAAGAGTTTGCTCGGGGCGGTTTTAATTGACGAGGAAGTTTTGGCAGACGCCGCAGAGATTACTCACCCTAGCGATTTTTATGACAAGAATCACGGATTGATTTTTGCCGGAATGATGCGGCTATTTGAAAAACACAAGCCTGTCGACCTTCTGACCTTAACTGACGAATTGAAGCGAAAGGACGAGCTGGAATTGGTTGGCGGATCGGCATATCTGACAGAGCTAACAAACTACGTCCCAACGGCAGCGCACGCATCGGCTTACGCGGAGATGATCGCACAAGCAGCGGTTCGCAGGCGTCTAATAAAAGCGAGCGGTGACATTTCAGAACTTGGCTATGATGAATCGACGACCACGCAGGAATTATTAGAGAAAGCCGAAGCTGAACTTTTCAGCGTATCAGACCAATCAACCAAGCAAGATTTGGTCAGTCTGGAGAGCATTCTGACGGATAGTTTTGACCGAATTGAAGAGCTCAGTAAAAATAAAGGTTCTCTCAGAGGAGTCCGCACTGGATATCGTGATCTGGACAATATGACCGCTGGCTTGCAAAAATCGGACTTGATCATTCTGGCAGCTCGTCCAGCCATGGGTAAAACGACGCTGGTGACGAATCTGGCTTATAACGTGGCAACGATTGAGAAAAATCCTGTCCTATTCTTCAGTCTAGAGATGAGTAAGGAACAGCTGGTCGACCGTATGTTGGCGGATGCGTCGGGTGTTGATAGCTGGAATATTCGCACCGGAAACCTGAGCGACGAAGATTTCGCAAAATTGTCTGAAGCTATGGGAGAAATGGCTGAGGCGCCGATTTACATTGATGACACACCTGGATTATCAGTTTTGGAGATGCGAACTAAAGCGCGTCGAATTGCTCATGAAAACCAATTGGGACTAATCATCGTCGACTATTTGCAGCTTATGCAGGCCAATGGAAACCACAACGGAAACCGCGTTCAGGAAGTTTCGGAAATTTCCCGCGGACTGAAGCTTATTGCTCGCGAGCTGAATGTGCCGCTAATTGCCCTGAGTCAGTTGAGCCGTTCTGTCGAATCTCGTACGCCGCCAATTCCACAACTAGCCGACCTGCGTGAATCCGGTTCCATTGAGCAGGACGCCGACATCGTGAGCTTTATTTATCGCCCTGGATATTACGAACCCGACAACCCAGAAGTTCAGAATATTACAGACTTAATCATCGCCAAGCACCGTAACGGTCCAGTTGGTAAAGTTCAATTATACTTCCACCCAGAGCGCCTACGCTTTATGAGTCTGGATCGCAAGCATGAATAGAATTGTGTTATAATCATACCAATGAAAAAGCAAAAAGTTACCGATATATTCTTTTACCGATGGCGCTACGTTTTCGGCTATACGCTGCTGGCGTTACTATACGTGGGGGCTATTATAATTTCCGCGTTGCACATACCAGGTGGATTGTCGCAAGCAGAAATCGACATGGTCAATACGACAAATCACTTGAACTTCAGTATCGAGGGAATTGCCGTCACAAACTTACCATTTCACCTTCTTCAATTGTTATTCTTCAAACTGTTTGGCGTCAGCTTATTAACAATTAAAGCGCCCGCCGTAATCCTTTCAATCGCTAGCTCCGTCGCTATTTTCTTCCTCTTAAAGCGCTGGTTTAAGCCGTCCACAACGATTCTATCGCTATTAATTATGGCAACGACTGGACAATTTTTATTCATCAGTCAAAGCGCAACTGTTGGCATTTTATACATCTTTTACACCGCGCTAACTTTGCTTTTCGCTACATTGATTCTCCAGAAAGCCCAGAATGCCTCCATTTGGCGAATCAGCTTAGCCATCACCACGGCACTCAGCCTATTTACTCCGTATTTTTGGTATATCAATCTGGGACTTCTGATCATAGCCTTTCTGCATCCGCATCCACGTTATTTCCTCATCTCCCGAAAACATCGCAAGTCTTGGATTGTGCCGTCCGCTATTTTATTCGCGATTGGTTGTGCGATTGGTTTTCTTTGCTATAAATCCCACGCGCTATTTTACAACCTCATCGGTATCAACGGCCTAAGTTTTGACATCATCGCAAACCTCAGGACTTTATATTACACATACATCCGCATTTTCCCATCAGTCGTAGGAAACCAAATCACGCCAATTATGGACATCAACGCAATGGTGTTAATCGGGCTAGGACTATTCCGCAGCTTCCAAAAAATCTCCAGCGCCCGCTCGTTTATGATTTGGTCGTGGCTAATCTTAGCATTGGCGCTACTCATCTTCCAACCAAGCCTCACTCCGATAATCATCATCCCGCTATTCATTCTCTTGGCGGTCGGATTGGAATCACTAATGAACATGTGGTACGGACTTTTCCCGCGCAATCCATACGCTCGCGGCACAGGACTGGTTTTTATATCAATGCTAATTATCGTTATGGTGATGGGTGGCAGCTTCCGCTATATTGACGGTTATCGTTATTTCCCGGAAGCAGTTTCACGCTTTAATAAAGATTTATCTCTACTCCGTAAAAATACCGCGCCGACCGATTCATTCTCGTTATTGGTCAGCAAAGAAGAGTCGCCAATTTACGAAGCGCTTAAAAAACACAACTATCACCAGATATCAATTATCCACACAGCGCCAGCAAACGTCGGACAGACATTATACGTTAGCCACAGTGTAAAGTCTCAAATTCCGCAGACTTACTCTGGACACCTGTCGTCAGCAATTGTCAATGATCATAAAGACGGCGACCGATTCTATATCTACACATCCGACCGCAAATAGGGTATAATTGTAAGTGTTAAATAAGGAGGAATATGGCGTTTGATCAGGTAAAAATGCTGCAACAATTACGCAAAGCACAGAAACAATTAGGTAAAGAAATCATCGAAGTTGAGGCTGGCGATGGCGCTGTGATCGTACAAATCACTGGCGAGTTAAAGATTAAGTCTGTAAAGATTGACCCAGAAATGGTCGACTTGGAAAATATCGAAGAGTTGGAGCATTGGATTGAAATCGCAGTTCGCGACGGTATGACAAAGGCTCAGGAAGTCGCTGCTGAAACTATGAAGCCATTGATGGGCGGCTTGGGCAACTTGCCATTCTAAAGTCATGCCAATCGACATTTTACCAAAAGCTCTAACTGCTTTAATTGATGATTTTGGTAATCTACCTGGAGTTGGACCGCGTACGGCTGAAAGATATGCCTACGCGGTTTTACGCCGCAACCCCAAATCCGCAAAGCAATTAGCGCATTCATTAGACCAATTGCACGACCGCGTAAAAACCTGCCCGAAGACATTTGCGCTCATCGACTCAGATGACGACGTGTCACCTTTATACGCAGATTCGAACAGGAATAAAAAAGTCGTTTGTGTAGTCGAGGAGCCGCTAGACATTGTCGCTATAGAAAGAACAGGGCAGTTCCTGGGTACGTACCACGTGCTGGGCGGCGTTATTTCACCAATTGACAATATTGGACCGGAGCAATTGCATATCCCAGAACTAATTGAGCGTATAAAAACCGACGACGTTCAGGAGATTATTATCGCTACGAACGCTTCAGTTGAGGGCGAGTCGACCGCGCTATTCTTACAGCGCTACATCCAAGAAGCTGGATTGAATACGACTATCACACGCTTGGCTAGAGGTATTCCAGTCGGCGTTGACCTTGAGTACGCAGACCAAATTACACTGACTCACGCACTAGAAGGTCGAAAACAATTATAGACTCAACAGCTTCATCGCCAATAAAAATACCCGCCTATCATGGCGGGTATTTCGTTGCTAGCTCAGCTGATTACATTTGGCGGCGGCTAGCGATGTAAGCGATAGTAGCTGTAGTTAGTCCACCTAGGCCTAGTGCTGACATAATCGCGTCACTTGCACCAGTCTTTGGCAATTCTGGGCTAGGTGTTGGTGTTGAAGGAGTGTTTGGTGTAGGAGTTTCCTGACACTTGCTTAAGTCAGTTGTGTACTTTGACTCGTTGTACTCTTCCTTCTTGATTTCACGAATCTCTTTTTTCTCGATTACGCAGATTTTAATCTTAGCAGGTGCTTCTTTACAATCGTTTGGATTCTTTGAATGCTTACTCTTGTCGAACTCTGATTCCTTAATCTCTACTGGATACTTATTAGTCTTAAGTTCACAAACAACAATCTTTGGCTCTGGCTTAACCGTAACAGTTTTTTGACAGTTAGGGTTTTGCCTCTTAACTTCACCAGTTTCTTTACCGTTTACAGTAATAGTAACTGTGTAGTTGCCTTCCTGTGCGTAAGTGTATTGAATTTCTGATGAGTTAGTTGTCTTAATGTTGCTGTCACCGAAGTTGTATGTGTAGCTGGTGATAGATGCACCACCCTTGGCAGTTGCCTTAACGCTGAATTTGAAGGTGTTACGAGAAATTTCAGTTACTTGCAAAGCGTCACATGTTAGAGCAGGCTTTGCTGGAGGTGTTGTTGGATTACCCCAAACTGGGTTACCACAGTCTTTAATCACACCAGTGATAAATGAGCCGTTATTGTCAAACCATGCGTAAATATTATAGCTCTTAGGTCCGTCAACGAAGCTCTGACCAGTTGTGTATTGGTAGTAAGTATATCCGTTTGAGGTCTTGTAGCTACGTTGTGGCTGAGGCTGACGAGTACCAGCTTTAGATTGTACTGTTATAGCGTTTGTAGCTACAACACGGCCATCAACTGTAATGTTGCCGTTTGCGTCAACTACACCTTCGCGCATATTTGATCCGCCCTGAACCATAGTTTCAGTAACGTACCACTCTTTGTATAGTTCTTTAATTTCTGTACGGCTGTATGCTGTTTGCAATTCTGACATAGAATGTGTACCACAGTATACAACGTTAAAACTGTTACAGCCGGCAGCCTGTGAAGGCGATGCCAACCAGATTCCACCGAGCATAGCAAATCCCAAAGAGATAGCAATGCCGATTTTCTTAAATTTGTCCATAAAAACTCCTCTTTTCCAGCCCTATCTTCAGGCTTTATGTCCTCATACTAGCACAATCTTTATATTTTGTCAATAATAATTTATAAAAATGTTTATGTTTTTTCGATTGCGCAGTACTTTTAATAGTCCATCACATATTATACCACTTATGTAATTAAAAACAATGTATATTATATTAGAGTAAAAATCATTTGTTATAATAAATAATATGCTAGATACAGCTAAACAATTCATTCAATCCGCAAACAATATAGTTATTATTCAAGCCGAAAATCCCGACGGCGATAGCCTGGGTTCAAGCTTGGCGCTGGAAGAAGTCTTAAGCGACCTAGGGAAGACTGTTACTTTATATTGTCCAGTAGACATACCGAAATATCTTCATTATATTCGCGGTTGGGATCGAGTGCAGAACGATTTTCCATTTCAAGCCGACGCCGCGATAATTGTCGATACAAGCGCGGATGTCCTTCTTAGTAAGGTATTAGAAACTCCTGGAGCGCGACATTTCTTAGAAACGCACCCAACTCTGGTTATCGATCATCACACAGCCGAATCAACACTCAGCTTTGATCATATTATGTTATCAGAAACCGTCGTGGCGACCGGGGAATTACTGTATAAACTGTTCAAGCACTCCGACTGGAAGATAAATGCCCAAGCCGCAGAAAACCTATTGATAGCTATTATGAGCGATAGCCTGGGGCTTACTACGCAAAACACTACGGCTCAGACTTTTCATACGACGGGAGAACTTACAGAGCTGGGCGCATCCAATGCGGAAATTGAAGAGCGACGACGCGAATTTATGAAAAAATCGCCAGAAATTTTGGCGTACAAGGGAAAATTGATCGAGCGAATCGAATATTTATTAGACGGACAATTGGCGCTGGTGCACGTACCATTCGAAGAGATCCAAGCCTATAGCGACGCCTATAACCCTGGAGCGTTGATTGGCGACGAACTGCGGCTGGTTGAAGGCGTGGCGCTTAGTTGCGTTATTAAAACTTACCCTGACGGCAAATTAACTGCGCGCCTACGAGGTAATTTACCAATCGCTGATACTGTGGCTGGATACTTCGGTGGTGGTGGTCATCCGTACGCGGCAGGATTCCGCGTATATGAAAGCTATGATGAAATCGTGCGAGAATTAGTTGCAGCGACGGATCAAGCACTCAAAAACGATACAAGCGCTTCATAGTTAGCGCTGAACACGCCTAGCCTCCTATAAAATTGACTTTATCCTTTAGCTACGCTATATAATACTATATGCATTCCAAGGAGCTTATAGGTAGCAAAGCCACACTTGATCTATCAGTTGGCGACTCCACAGAAGTGACCATTAGTAACAAAAAAAATACCAGTAAGTATCGTCAGAATTCGTAACTTTAGTGAACTCTCAGCGTAATTTTTGGTAAACTAACTTAACACAAGGAGTGTGGCCACAATGAAAACCGAGTATGAAGCCAAATTTGTCAATATAAACACCTCTAAGATTAGACAGAAGTTGCGGTCTCTTGGTGGATCATGCGAAAAGCCTGAGCGGCTAATGCGACGAGTAACAATTGATAGCCCCGAAATGAAGCAGAACAAAGGCTATTTGCGCGTCCGCGACGAGGGCGACCGCGTAACGATGACTTACAAGCAATTTAATAAATCATCCGTTGACGGCACCAAAGAGTACGAGGTGAGCGTTGATAATTTCGAGGAAACCATCGCTATCCTAGAAGCCGCTGGTCTACCATATACCTCTTTCCAGGAGTCCAAACGCGAAACGTGGCGACTGGGTGATGCTGAGATCGTCATTGATGAATGGCCGTGGCTGGCACCGTATATCGAAATCGAGGCGGACAATGAGCGCATAGTCAAAAAGACCGCCGAGGCTCTTGGTTTTTCGTGGGACGATGCGATTTTTGGCGATGTTATGGCGGCTTACCGAGCGCAATATCCCCACCTGGCTCCATTTGACACTGTAGCCTCGATACGAAACGTCACCTTTGATTCGCCACTGCCAGACATGCTTAAAGATTAGCCTTGAAGAATATGACGAAGTTGTGCGAAAATTAGTTACAGCGACAGATCAAGCTTTGCGAGAAGCAGGGCAGAGTTAAAAGTTAAAAGGTGGGCAATATTTCGCGCTGGTGATGACGGATTATCCTGATCCGCTTGATCAGAGCAGAGAGCTGAAGCAGATTTCCGGTGAATACGAATTTGAATTCGTACACCTCATCAAGCTGTATGCCAACGACCAGCATGTTGAAGTTCATCCGAATGACGACATGGGCGACGGCTTTTTCGTGCCAGACCCAAAGAGTTATTATCGGTATTATTTGGCGGCGGCGAAGCAGAGGCTGGATTAGCAATTTATTTAGCGATTCTTGCAAATAGTAGAAAAATCTTTTACAACCGTAACAGAGTTGAAAAAATACTATACCACATTTTTGACAAAATCTATTGACATTTTATTCTATTAGTGATATACATATACTAGCTTTTGTTGACAAGTCGAGTAAATATTTGTCCGAAAGCGCACTTTGACAGACAGTTATATACAAGGTGAGTTTTTATTCCTTTTATAAAAAGCAGAAAAGAGGCGTGAAATCTCACCTTGTGACAAAACGTTACTTAGCCATCCAGGGGTGAGAAGACAGGAAAGAGATCATGGATGATAGCATCCTGAAGATCAACGGAAAGAGCCTCTCTGTCAAAGAGAGCGACATCAAGCTCTTCAGAAAACTGAAGAATTCCATCGATGGTCTGGATCGCGTCCTCCGAGAATCTGGGAAAATCCCAGACTGGAAGAGGAAAGAGTTCATCGCCAATATGACCGAGGGGTATCTTTCGGTCATGCTTGTCCTCCATGACATTCTGACGTCATCACTTGACGTCAAGCATCACTCTGTTCGCAGAGTGGTGAGTACTTCGCGTTCAACGGAGGAAAAGATCGTTGATGTATTTGTTGCAGCGGGAGCTGCAGCCAAGACTCAGCCATGGCTGGCCTGGGAGGTTATGGCGCAGTACAATTGTCTTGCGCTGCACCATGGTAAGATGATGAGGCGCCTAAACGGCGCAATCATCACTGCCTTGAAAAAGGCAGTGCGCGCCTTGGAAGAACACAGGAAAGAGGTTAGAGATCTCGGAGATTATCTCACCGAGATTGCGATATTCTCATTGCAAGTGGAGGAGAATATCCATATCTTGATCGACGATTCTGACACTCTTCAGTTGGGGGAGCACCAAATCTCCCAGCTACACAATCTGCTCGGAAGGGTTAAAACCCTCCTGGAGTGGAAGCGTCCTCGTCCCCAGAGCTAGTCCACACTAGCTCATTAGGAGAAATGGCAGGCGGCGTTTGTAATAATACTGTCTGTCATTTCTTCCTTGAAATTATTAAGTCCCAACTGGGGCTGTTTTTTATGTCAATTTTGAAAAACTGACCAGAGTAACGTACAATAGAACTAATGATAAAGCTCTATAACACGCTCACTAGACGAAAAGATGAACTGACGCCGCTTGACGGAGAAACGGTCAAATTTTACACCTGTGGTCTAACAGTTTATTCGCAACCGCACATCGGCAACTGGGTTGGCTATATTTACTGGGACGTGTTGGTACGATTGTTACGCTGGCAAGATATTCCCGTTATTCGAACGCAAAACATCACCGACGTTGGACATTTGACCAGTGATGACGATAACGGCGAAGACAAAATGGAAAAAGGTGCGCGCCGTGAGGGGAAGACTGCTTGGGACGTGGCGGAAAGATATATTTCCGTTGCAAATCATGAAGCCTACGACGTACTGAAATTGATAAAACCAGATTACTTGGTGCGAGCAACGGATTATATTCAACAGCAGATTGACTTCGCAAAAGGACTGGACGAAAAAGGATTTTTATATAAAATCGACGGCGACGGTATGTATTTTGATACGTCGCTTTTGAAGGATTACGGTAAATTAGCGCGGCTAGACATAGCTGGGCTGGAGGCTGGCGCCAGAGTAAGCGTTGAGGGAAAGCGCAATATTACCGACTTCGCCGTATGGAAGTTTTCACCAAAAGACGCCAAGCGCGATATGGAATGGGATAGTCCGTGGGGAATCGGTTTTCCTGGATGGCATCTGGAATGTTCGACAATTGCTCGTGAAACACTTGGGGATTCTATTGATATTCACGCGGGCGGGATTGATCATATTCCAGTTCATCACACGAATGAAATTGCCCAGAGCGAAAGTCTGACTGGAAAACAATTTTCTCAGATTTGGCTACATAATAATCACATAAAAGTTGACGGCCGAAAGATGAGCAAATCACTGGGTAATATTATTATACTGGACGATATTATTTCGCGAGGGTTTAGTCCGATGGCGTTTAAGCTGGCGATTCTCAGTAAGCATTATCAGACGGAGGGCAATTTTACCTGGGAAATCCTGGAAGCAGCGCAGGCGCGATTGAATCATTGGCGGGATTACGCGGTTCTGAGACATCAGACTCACGACACGCTGGAAGATGACGATGATAAGGATGAGCAGGACGATTCGGTTTCGTTATTAGCGGGACGTCAGGCGTTGGTCGAGAAATTGAACGATGATTTGGATACTCCAGGCGCACTGGCGTTGATTGATGAAGTATTTTCAAAGTTGGATCATACGCCGCTTGATAAAATTCATCGACAGAGTTTAGTGCAGTTTATTGATGAGATTGACGAGATTTTAGGGCTGGATTTGGCTGAGTCTACGCCTGATATTACTGACGATTTGAAGAGGTTGATCATCCAGCGACGTCAAGCACGCGCAGAGAAAAATTGGGAAGAATCCGACAGAATTCGTGATGAACTTCTTCAGGCTGGCGTTGCCGTTCGTGACACTCCAAGTGGCAGCGTCTGGACATGGAAATAGCCCGCTAGATTCAACGGGCTATATTTTTATTTCGTGCTAATTAATCTTCGTTTTTCAATTTCTTAACTAATTTATTAAGAGGTTTTTTCGCTTTCAACACGCTTGGACTTGGCTTGCTCCAAATAATTATCCAGCAAAACCTTCACGACGCCAGCGGCTGGAATAGCAACCAAACCGCCCAATAGACCACCGACATACAAACCAATTGTCACCGCGACCAAGACAGTCAGAGCCGACAACTCAACCTTCTTTGATTGGATAGAAGGAGAGACAAAGTTGTTCTCAATCTGTTGGTAAATCACGAAATAAATTGCGTAAATAACGCCCGCTGTCATATTATTAAAGAACAGTAGTAGCGATATCAACGCGCCAGCAATCGTTGCGCCAAACATCGGAATTAGCGTCAACACAAACGTCGCCATAACGGTGAGCATTGCCAAATTGGAATTTATAACAGGGAATGTCAAGCTCAGCACAAACACCACGAAACCTGATAATATCGCATCGATTCCAGAAACCGTCAATTGTCCAGAAACATAACCTGTGACCACGTTATACATTCGGCCAACCAGCTTCTTATGACGCTCCATTTTTTCTTCGTCGTTGTACAATCCCCACAAACGCTTCACCCAAGTTGGACCCTCGAGAAGCATCAGAAATGACAACACTAGCACCAAGAATAACGATCCTAAGAATGATGCCAAAGAGCCAACACTGGATAATAAATTCGTGCCGACGCTCGTGGCCCAAGACGAAGATTGCTGCTTAATGTTTTCCATCATCGAGTCAACTTGCGAACGCAAATTATTCTTATCGATAAAATCATTAACACCGCGCCATTGAGAGCTTGCTTGGTCGATTATACTCGGAATACTCTCGACGAATTTGGCAGATTGTTGGACAATTGGCGGAATAACAAACCAAACCACACAGCCCAAAAGCAGAACCAGCGTCGTATACGCCAGCGCCGTGCCACCCAATCGGCTTTTTCCAGGAAGCTTCCTAGCAATTGCTGCAACTGGACGATTCAACGCCAACGCCAAAAACAGGGAAATTCCCAATAAAACCAGCGCGTCCTTTGCGGAATAAATTGCCAAACCAGCCAGACCAAATCCCATCACGACCAGCCAAAATCGCACAAATGTTTTCGTGTCTATCTCTATACGTACTTTCATACCTAAACTTTACCAGCTTTTCGGCGTGTCCGCAACGCCGACAGAGATAATTTACTATCATAAGACATCGCGCCGTAGCGGAAAACGCGCACCGATAGCCACATAACAAACACCGCTGTAGCGACCAAAATTGCCGTACCGAGCAAAGCTTCCCAAATTGGCAAATTGCCTATGGCGTTTCGTAATAACAATGGAATCGGCGCGGTGAATGGAAATAGCGACAAGAACTTAACGAAGAAATAATCAGGGAAGGAAACGAACGCCGTGATTCCGTAAAATGGACCAATGAATAGCATAATCACAATTCCGAACCACTGGCTGGCTTCTTTAGCAGTCGGCATCATCGCACCCAAAGTCACCAACATTCCCGTAAATAAAGTGAAGCTTGCGGAGAAAATTATGATCGCCAGACCAATTCTCACAGGATCAAATACGAGCGTGCTTAAGTCCAGATTAGGCAATTGCAGCTTCGAGCCAAATGCCAAATAGCCCGCCAAAACTGGCAAAACAATTACCAAAATCTGAATCAAAGCCAACACCATCAAAGACAGAATTTTACCCGTAATCAAAGTGTCGGTTTTAACGGTCGTAAGCAGCATTTCCACCGTGCGATTTTCTTTTTCCTCGGTAGTGCTAATGAGCATTTGATTGCCAAAAATACTGATGAGAATGAACAAAATAACCAAAAACATTCCCGGCACAATCATCTCATTGATGCCACCATGCTCTTTTCCGTCCAGATATGTGGCTGATGACAATTGGACTTTGTCGCGTAAAATCGCAACTTGTGCTGGGCTGACGCCGCTTGCTACTGATTGACTCAATAAGCTCTGCGCCACCGCGCCATATTTTCCGTTTTGAAATAGCCCAACATCTTTACCATAAACTTCAACCTTTTGCTTGCTTAAATCCTTTGGAAAATAAACATACGCATCAACCTTATTATTTTTTACGTCGTCAATTCCAGATTCTTTCGATTTGGCAGTTTTGGCTTTAATTGCCGCCAGTAATTCTGGCTTCACCAACTTCGAATCGTCCGTGACTTCCAGTGAAAATTCTTGCTTTTCCAGATTTTTTGACGCTTCAATAGTCGTGCTTTGCGACCAAAACATAATGCCATACAGCACGCCAATCAACAAAGGGAATCCCAAGGCCGTCAACCAAAATGTTGGTTTCTTCAGCGTTCTAAGCGTTTCAAATTTAAAAACCGTCCCCAAATTATGCATTTTACTCATCGCTCAACTCCTTCGCTTCGCCGCCGTAAACTTGTACAAAAATGTCGTCCATTGACGCGCCGCCAAATTGTTTTTTTACTTCTTCCAATGTGCCGTATGCCTCCGCTTGACCGTCCTTCAATAAAATCAAGCGGTCGCACAGTCTTTCAACTTCCTCCATCTGGTGTGTAACGTAAATAATTGTCGCGCCCGCTTTTCGTTGCTCCTCAATTATGTTCATCAACAAACGACGATTCACCGGGTCAAAACCTTTGGCTGGCTCGTCCATAATCAGCAGTTCTGGATTGCCCATAATTGTTACGCCAAGCTGGATTTTCTGCTGCTGTCCGCCAGATAATTTATCAAGTTGCGTGTTAGCCTTGTCGCTCAAATTGACTCGCTCCAAAAACTTCATAGAAAAATCCTTAGCTTCTTTGCGACTCAAACCTTTAAGTTGACCAAAGTAAAGCATCACATCTAAGACTTTTTCTTTTTTATACAAACCGCGTTCCTCAGGAAGATATCCGAGGCGAATCTGGCTTTCCACCGAATATGGCTTGCTGTTTATCAATAAATCGCCCGCGGTCGGCTGATATAACCCCAACAGTGCGCGCAACGTCGTAGTTTTTCCCGAGCCATTGCTCCCCAAAAAACCAAAAACTTCGCCGCGAAAAACATCAAAACTCAGATCTTTAATAACAGTTTTATCACCGAAACTCATCTTAAAATGACGAATCTCAACCATTTTTTTATTATCTGGCATACACCTCCTTTTCTTTAAATAAAATTATAACACTTAGCGCGGGAAATTTAATAGCATCTTATTCCGTTTCTGAAATTTAATATAAAAATAAAAATCGCCCAAAAGAGCGATAATTCACACCTGTTCAAATTTGGCTGAGACGGCAGGATTCGAACCTATTTCCAGACTATGGCAGCATTGAAAGATAAATCAGGACAAAGCCCTGCTCGGCTGGTCGCCCGCGTCCTGACCCGCCAAAGGTCGCTGCTGAGATTTTAGTGATTTCCATTTAAATATTGCACTTAATAAATAGCGTTGCCCTTATAGTAATACTTATGTTGTTGCAGTATAGTAAAACCATGGGCAAACTCCACCTACACATCGCTAACGCCAACCAAACTTTCACCGATGCCGAAATTGCCATATTCAAAAATACAGCGCAACAAGCCGAGACTTTTGTTTCGAGTGAGTTCACGCAGTTTGATTACGAAGTTGATGTGATTATCACTACGCCTTCGTTTATGCTGCCAACTATCGCCGAGGACGGAATCGCTGGCAAAACGCTTCATTCGCGCTTGATTATGATTTCTGTTGATAAAAGCCAGCACGGGGTTAGCGAGGATTTTATTTTCGAAACGATTTGCCACGAAATGTCGCATTCGCTGCGTTGGGAAAAACTGCCTGAATATGCCGAAACTATGTTTGATGGGATGATTTTGGAGGGATTGGCGGTCGCGCTAGAAGAGGAAGCGATAATTAAACTCGGACGGCGGAACCAACAATTTTTCTTGAGAGAAATGCAGAAAACTTCTCAAGCTGAAATTGACAAGATAATTGCCGCACTACAAGGCAATTTTGAAGACAAGGTTTACGATTATACCAAAATATTTTTCACCGGCGATGATATTTTGCCGCGCTGGGCGGGGTATAAACTTGGGTATTACTTTGTGAAGCGACACCTACATCAAACTAGTCAGACTGTCACACAGGCGACTTTGGCAAGTTACAAGGATTTTATCCTATAAATTGAAGAGTCCCCGTCGCGATATGCGCAACAACGGGGACGAGACGTAGTTTTAAACTACGCTTTTTGTGATCGCTCATTAAAACCTGTGGCGACGAAATAAAACGCATACAGGGAGTAACAAAGATGAGACCATATTGGGGACTAAGAGATATGGATAAAATGACAGCTGGCGGCGTGCAATACGTCGAATATGACGATTCGGGCTCAGTCATTAAGAGGTATTCTTTTGAGGAGCATAAGGAGAAGCGTCGCCAAGAAATTAGAGAGTACAACATTGCGCGTGGCATTCCAGAAGATGAAGGAACAGACTTTTAAGAATCAGAATATTCTAGCGTGACCCACAAAAAATCCTGCCCATTCAGCGCCTGCATATACGGCACGTCGTTGATATCACCTCGCATTAACTCACCCAGATACAACGCGGCGTCGTTGAGTAATGTGTATTTTTCTCCCTGAGATGCAGCAGTAGGACTATCAACACCACATATCTCAGCAACTTGTTTCATAATCACTTCACGATACAGTGCAAACGAATTACAATCGAGTGCTGCCAGCAGGTACGCCCAGGTAGACGGAGCAAAGCTTTTGTCTGACATAAACAATTGTGCAAGTTGACTAGCCGTCTGAATGCATTCCGCAGCCGTTTCAGGTTTTGCAATCCATAATTCACTCAGGACCGAATGGGCATTTTTGCGTAATAGAAGAGCTTTTAGGTCTTCAATATCACGCCAGTTAGCAAAATTGCTAGTATTTGTATGGTGCGTTACAATATGCGCGATCTCTGCAATCGAATCACCATTAACCGAGTCGTACGCCGCCAGCTCTTTATTAAGGCGCGGCAATATATCCCATTTGTATGATTCATCCCATAAGGCTTTGTCACCAGAAAATCGTCGCCGCAAGTACTCGTCTCTGTGTGATTCATAAAATGCCCGTAAAGCAAGTTTATTGATTTTCATCTTTTTCCTTTCTTTCGATAAATTCATCAAGTGCAGCAATTACCTTATCAACAATTTGCACCATAATCTTGGCGGGCAACACTGGGCCTTTGCGCGACAATTCGCTCGCATCAATATCAGTCACATTAGGGCAAACGCCGCCAATATGCTGCTTGAGAATATCACGCAGTAGTACGCGATCAGCCTGCTCGTCAAGATAGCAGTAGTTGATATCAGTCGCGCCATCAATTGATATTGAGCAAAATGAGCGAGTATAGCCAATTTTCTTAAACACTGGACTAAACTTACCCCATATCGCACCAGTACCCCAGTTAATCTGTACATCATGTCGCTTCGCCCATTGCCAGAGTGCATACACAACCGACCGCTGCTCGGGAGAAACAAGCTCGCGGTTACCATTAACGGCTGCAAAGAAATCCGCCTCATTCCACTGGCGGCGACCAGATGAACCACTCGCAGCAACCGTCTTTTTCACTTCAGCTCCGTAGAGCCGAGGAATGACAATTTCAAGCTGATCGTGCGTATAGTACTTAAAATCAACGGCATAAATATCAAACTTACTGTTTTGATTGACATACATAATCACATCACGCAGACGCTCATCTATTTGATCAATCAGCACCACAAATTTCAAATTGCCCTCAGCCAAATTATCCCGAATGGCACGCATTTGTTCGCTCGCATCATCAAAGCCAAAAAACTGCTCATAATGCTCGCGGAATGGATGACCGAAATGATCTTTCGTGTGCGTATCAACCTGTTGCAAAAAAGCATCAAAACTTGTCGCATGACGCCACAGCGCCGCACCGTAGTCGAGCATTTGCGCTACAACGCGGCGCTTATCAGCATTGCGGAACAGCTTCGTCTCAATAATATAGACATTGCCTACATGGTCGAATCCAAGAGCATCAATCGGTCCGTGTTCCGTGCTAAATTCACGAGCTGCGATATACAGACGCGCATCTTCATCAATATCGTAAATCGGTATAATGTCGGGATTGTCATAGAGATAGGATTGCAGTGAATCCTCTTTACCAAACGACGACTCGTCAATCCGCTGAGAATGCTGCTGATTTTGAGATATGATAATTGATGACATACGCTTTACTAGGTATTCCTTTCCGTTGCATAAGCTTTAGGCGAGCCCGCTCAGTAATGGCACCTTCATCGGTGCTAATAAAAAAGGACAGCCATTGCGGCTTACTGTTCGTAATGTGTAGACTCTGTAATCATACCATAAAAATGGTTATTTTATCAGTCATTATTCACTAGACTTTGCAGGGTAAATTGGGTAATGTGTTGTTGTCATGAATGAGAAGAAGTTTGCAGTATCGCCGTGCGAGCTCGCGGACGCTTACGAGCAAGAAAGAGCGTAGTCGGGCGAGGGCGATTTAGAGACTAATAATATCTTTTGCTCTGGACCTAAAATGCAACTGTACCGAATCCGCAGAGATATGCACCCACCCAAAAAGGAACCTACTGGTCTAGCAAAACAAACCGTCCAGCCATTCCGGACTGGACGGTAATTACTATTTAACCAAGCTTTACAACAGAGATAGTTATTCATGGTAGTTAAAGGTCGCGAAACCTTGTCGCTCACTCTGTTATACAGCTTGGCTGGGACGGCAGGATTCGAACCTGCGAATGCTGGGACCAAAACCCAGTGCCTTACCGCTTGGCGACGTCCCACTATTGCCAGGACAATGACGATTATAGCACGCCAGCCAGAAAAAATCCACACATCCTGATATAATATAACCTAATGAGAAAACAAATTTTTGAGACTTTAAGATTGGAAAAAATCGTTGGCGGCGGGCAAGCCATCGGGACACTTGACGACGGCCGCAAAGCGTTCGCCTGGGGAGGGCTGCCGAAAGAACTTGTAACGATTCGCGTGACAAAGAAAAAATCGCACTTCGTCGAGGGAATAGCGACGGAAATTATCGAGAAAAGTCCAGAGCGAATTACGCCGAAGGATGAAAATAGCTATTTAAGCACCAGTCCTTGGCAAATAATGCCGATGTCCAGCGAGCAATCGCACAAAGCGTCGCTAATCGAAGAGGCTTTCCGACTTCATAATGTTACGTTGCCAAGTAAAATTGACGTCTTTACCGACGGCGTAGAATTTAATTATCGCAACAAAGTCGAGTTCAGTTGGTTCGGCGACAAAACGGACGACGATGAAAAGGAAACTCTGGACTTGGCGTTTTTCAAGCGTGGCGGCAAAGGGAAAGTCATCGTTGACGGAACCAGCTTGGCGCATCCGAGCATAAATAAATTGGCAATTGAAATCCGCGACCTCTTACGAGAAAAACCGATTGTCGCGCGCCAATTAAAAACACTCCTGATCCGCTCAGATCAACAGGGAAACGCCGTTTGGCAATTGTACGTAAAAGATAAGATAGAAAATCTGATTTCCGACGATGAAGCCAAATTATTATCAGCCAAAGGTGGCGAAATAATCTATTCCGACCCCAAAAGCCCAGCTAGCCGAATCACAGAACGCTTAGAGAAATTCGGAGACACGACACTGAGCGACACGATTTTAGGCGTCACCTTCAACTACGCTTGCGAAGGGTTTTTTCAGGTCAACATTCCCGTTTACGAAAAAGCCCTGAACGATATGAAAAAATGGATCGATTGCAATGAAAAATTACCGACACTCGACCTTTACTCTGGAGTTGGTACAATTGGTTTGACAATTGGCGGAGATGACGTGACGCTGGTGGAGATTAACGAGCATGCCGTCGCGGAAATGCAGAGGAATATCACCAAGCTGAATCGACCGAATGCCAAGGCGATTTTGGCGCCGAGCGAAAAATCTCTGGAATGTATAACGGGCGAGCAAATTGTCATCGTTGATCCGCCGCGTGCTGGACTTCACGCGGACGTTACTAATCGACTACTGGAAACTGAGCCGCCTAGGATTATTTATCTTAGTTGTAATCCAGTCACGCAAGCGCGAGACGTCAGCCTACTCCAGGAAAAATACGAAATCGTGCATCATCAAGGCTACAATTTCTTCCCGAGGACGCCGCATATTGAGCATCTTGTGGTTTTGGACAAGAAAGCTAGAGAATATTGAAAAGGAGAGTAAAAATGATTAAGCAACAATCTATAGAACCAAAAATTGCCGACCTCGTGAACGGCTGGCTTAAAAGTTACAAATTAGATTACAAGCTAGAGCAAGAAAGCCTCAATGAAGAAATAGATAAGGCTTTAGACGAATATAAGTCAAAGAGCGGCGGCGCAGGCGGCAACAGACCAGACGCTAAACTTTTATTGCAAGATGAAGCTTTGAATCACTACCCAATACTTATAGAGTACAAAGGTTATAAAGATAAACTGATTAGACTTGACGAAGATGGCAGAGTAGACAATAGAACAAGCAAAAATGAGCCCAACTACAAAAATATCAATAGCTATGCCGTAAATGGCGCAGTACACTACGCAAATGCCGTACTTCACTACACAAGCTACACTGACGTAATCGCTATTGGTGTTACGGGATATAAAAAAGACAACGGCGAGATAGAACACTCCATAGGTGTTTATTATGTGTCCAAAGATAACTTGGGTATTGGACAAGAAGTAGGAAAATACAGCGACCTTTCGTTTTTGAGAAAAGAAAATTTTAATGATTTTATTAAAAAAGTAAATGAACTCTCTTTATCAAGTGAAGAATTGGAAGCACTCAAAGATAAAAGAGAGAAAGAGATAAATGCAAGCCTCGTAAAGCTTAACAATGACATCTATGCAAATGAAAAAGGGCTTAGCGAAAATGACAGAGTGTATCTTGTTTCAGCTTCAATTATGGCAACACTCGGAATACCGGACAAAGTAAGACCGCTTGAAAAGTCCGAATTAAAATCATCTACAGAAGAGGGAAATACAGATGGAGACATCATTGTTAGAAAGATAGAGGCGTTCTTAAAACAGAAAAACTTACCTAAGACAAAACAAGACCTTATCGTAAGGACTCTAAAAAACACATTATTATCTGAAAATATTAATAAGCCGATAAATGGAGAAAGTCAGCTTAAGAGAATATTTTCAAAGATAGTTGATGATTTGGGTATTTATTATAAGATAGGACTGACTACAGACTTTACGGGTAAACTATTTAATGAAATGTACTCGTGGCTTGGCTTTACGCAAGATAAGCTAAATGACGTAGTATTAACACCATCTTATGTTGCTAATCTTTTAGTAAAACTAGCAAGGGTAGATAAAGACAGCTACGTTTGGGACTTTGCGACAGGAAGCGCAGGACTACTTGTTGCCGCGATGAACGAGATGATTATAGACGCAAAAGCAAAAATAACATCTCCATTATGGTTAGAACAAAAACAACTCAAAATAAAAGCAGAGCAGCTTCTAGGACTAGAGGTGTTATCAAATATCTATATGCTTGCAATCTTAAACATGATACTCATGGGAGATGGAAGCTCAAACATCTTAAATAAAGACTCGCTTCTTGATTTTGATGGCAAATACGGATTCGGCAAAACGGATGAAAAATTCCCAGCAACCGCTTTTGTGCTTAATCCACCTTATTCAGCAGAGGGCAATGGAATGATTTTCGTAGAAAAAGCGCTTTCCATGATGGACAGAGGATACGCAGCCATCATCATTCAAAATTCAGCAGGTAGCGGAAAAGCAAAGGATCTCAATAAGAAGATTCTTACAAAGAATACGTTACTTGCAAGTATTAAAATGCCTATAGATTTATTCGTTGGAAAATCGAACGTACAGACATATATATACGTGTTTAGGGCGGGAGAAGCACACCAAAAAGATGAAGTCGTTAAATTCATAGACTTTTCAAACGACGGCTACACAAGGACTAATAGGAAAAAGGCTAGCGTAAATCTAAGAGACACTGACAAGGCAAAAGAAAGATACCAGGAAGTAGTAGACCTTGTGCGATTCGGAAAGAGCAAGCTAAACATCTTTACGGAAAAAGAATATTACGAAGGACATATTGATCCAGAAAACGGCTCAGACTGGAACCAAACGGCGCCAATAGACACAAGACCAACGTTAGAGGACTTTAAAAAGACCGTAGCTGATTATCTGGCGTGGGAAGTGTCAAACTTGCTTAAAAACGAGAGCGAGGACAACCGCCTGGGAAAATAGGTTCCTCACTGAACAAAAAGCTTAAAGACGTTCAGTGGGGCGAATATAGAATCGGAGATTTGTTTGATAGTGAAAATGGAGATTTTGACATACAAAAGAGTCATATCAATGATTCGGGGGAATATGTAATAACTGCCGGCTTGAGCAATAATGGTATTTTGGGAAAAACAAACATAAATGCAAAGATAATTGATGATAACACTATTACTATTGATATGTTTGGGAACTCTTTTTACAGGAAGTTTAAATATAAAATGGTAACTCATGCAAGAGTATTTTCTTTAATTCCTAAGTTTGATATGAGTGAAAAGCAAGGTTTGTATATAGTAAACTCTTTCAAATATTTGATGTTTGGTTTTGGATATGAAAATATGTGTTCATGGGCTAAAATTCAGAATAATAAAATCCAGCTTCCAACAAAAGACGGGAAAATAGATTTTGAATTTATGGACGCTTGTATACGCGAACTCGAAGAGGAGCGTATACGCGAACTTTCCGCTTACCTGACGGTAAGCGGACTAGACAATTATAAATTGTCTAGTGAGGAGAAGGAAGCATTAGAAAATCTTAAATCCGTACAATGGAAAGAATATAATTTAGAAAAATTATTCGGTAAATCAACTAGAGGAAAAAGGCTTAAAAGCGATGATAGAGTAAACGGCTCTTTGCCATTCATTACAGCAGGAGAAGCGAATACTGGAATATCAGATTTTATAGGAAATGAAGTAGAAGTATTTTCAAAAAATACAATTACTATTGATATGTTCGGTTCAGCCAAGTATAGGAATTATAATTATGGCGGCGATGATCATATTGCTGTTGTGCACACAGAAAACATCAAACCAGAATCAGCAATATTTGTTACTTCTGCAATTCATAAGTCATCATATAACGGACAGTTTAATTATGGACACAACTTTTACGCTAAGGATGCCGATGCGTTAAATATTATGCTTCCAACAAAAGACGGAAAAATAAATTTTGAATTTATGGAGCTTCTTATTTCTGCCGTACAAAAACTAGTTATAAAAGATGTGGTTCTTTATGCGGACGAGAAAATACAATCCACAAAGAAGATAGTTAAAGAAAGTTAAAAATATTTACCGAACAATTCGCCGACCAGCCCAGCGAGCAATGAATAGCTGAGCTAACATCGCTACGACAATTGCGCCAGCAGCTGGCCACATTATGAACAAATTTGGCACGGTGAAATCGAAAAAGTCGCGCAGAAAACCAAAGCTAAAACTACCAGCCGCTACAATAATCACCGACAGAAGATAAAGCAAGCGAGCGCGCTTGGCGGATTTATCGATAGCTACGTCCAGCATAATTCCCACCAAGAACACCAAATATACGCCAAACAAAGTCGCGGTAAGCACCGTCGTCGTTGCGACTTCCGCGGCGTGACCAGGGAACATAACAGAGGTAATCCAATAGGTGAACGCGACAGTCACGCCAGTAATTAAAGCAATCGGCGTAACAGCCAGCAAAGTATCATGCCAAAATCGCTTCGGATTTATTCGATGCTTCGGCGTGGGAGGAAATAGCGTCCACATAAGAGTCGGCATAGTCACCAGAAAGATATTCATAAATGTAATATGGCGCGGCGAATACGGATAATTCATATCGATAAGAATCGTTGCAAGGAGAAGTGTCACGCCGTAAATAATCTTATGGAAGAATAGAACAGCGATGACTTCGATTGCTTGCATAATTTGATTGCCCAATTTCATTCCCATCGGGAGGGAGGTGAACGAATTGTTGAGTAATATAATGTCGGAAACTCGACGAGAAGCCGGCGCACCAGCGTACATCGCCACACCGAGGTCGGCCTTTTTCAGAGCCAGAGCGTCATTCACGCCGTCACCAACCATGCCAGTGAACTTGCCAGATTGCTGGAATCGATTAATCAAACGCTCTTTTTGGTCTGGCAAAACTCTGGCAAAAATCGTGTAAGTATCGGCAGCCTTATTAAATTTATCTTCGCTAAGCGCCGCCAAATCCTCACCTAAAATTGCCTTTTCTGGATGTTTAATTCCAGCTTCCTTAGCGATGTATTGAACTGTGCGCGGATTATCACCAGAGATTACACGAATAGTTACGCCTTGGCTCTGCAAAAAATCCACCGTTTCAACAACGCCATGACGTAGGGAATTGCGCAAAACAACCGCACCAATTGCCGTTCCAGAACCATTTTTTAAGTCTTTCAATTTGGTTTTATCGTCCGAAAATTCAGCCAGCATCAACACACGCAATCCATTGTCAGCCCAATCATTCAGCTTTTTCTGAATCTCCTTATCTACTGGCGCCAACTTCGACACAAACTCCGGCGCGCCCATCATCAAAGTCCGAATTTCACCGTCAATATCAGCCCTCATGCCCGCCATTTTACGCGCCGACGAAAACGCCATCACTTCCAAAACTTTCGTATTTTTTGGCGACGTAGCTTCCGCCAAGATTGCACGGCCAGTGATATTTCCGCCGCTGGTTTCATGAGCAATTAACGCCGCAAAACTAGCAATGTCAGAGTCTGAATAGTCATTTTCATCACCAAAAGCCACGACTCGCTCCAACGTCACTTCATCACTAGTCAAGGTGCCTGTTTTATCTACGGCCAGCAGATTCAGAAGCGCCATGGCTTCAATTGCGGACAATTTTTGCGGCAAGACTTTCGCTTGAGCTAATCGCAGTGAGCCGAACGCCAAAAGCAGAGAACTTGCCAACAATAAACCCTCAGGCACAACTGTAACCGCCGCCGAGGTTATGGTTTTTAAGATGACGACGACGTTATCGCCAGAGAAATAATAGACGATAGCGATAAGTAACGACAGAACAATTGCACCGTAAGTCAAGAAATAAATTGCGCGCCAAATCGCCAATTGCAAGGGCGTAAGCTCTGGTTTGTAACGTTTCAGGACTTGGCTAATCGCGCCAGCTTTCGTGTCGTCACCAATCGCAATTACTCGCGCCGTGCCTTCGCCAGCCAAAACCGTCGTTGCCGCCAACACGACATCGCCGTCCTTTTTCTCAATCGACGCGGACTCGCCAGTCAACATACTTTCATTCAGCTCCAAGCCTTTTGACTCAATAACTTTCGCGTCCGCCGGTAGTTCATCGCCAGCCTGAATAAGAATTTCATCGCCAATTTTAAGCTCGTCATAGCCAACCTCGACAACATTTCCATCTTTTAATAATCGAGCTTTCGGCGCGCTCATCAACTCCAATTGCCGCAAAACTCGCTTAGCTCTTAATTCCTGAATAATGCCAATCGTCGAGTTCACGACAATCACCACCGAAATAAACCACGCATCACGATATTCGCGAACATAAACCAGCGCACCAGCCAACAGAAAAATCACCACGACAATAGGTGAAAGCAGATTCCGCTTGATAATGTCCAAGTAGTCGCGCATTAGCTTGTCCGAATCCTTCTGTAGCTAAACCTCGCGCCGACTCGCCAATTTCCGTACGCGTCAGAATCGAATTGATATATCTCGCCATTTTTCACTTCAGAAATCAAAACCAAGGCAGGATTATACGGCGCCAAAGTTTTATAAAAATGCAAATCTTCATCCGTAACGTGCTTTCTTCCAGGGAAAACTTCACGGAATTTGCGCTTGCCAATATCTTCAAAATATCGCGGCTGACCTTTTGGCGGAAGAAATAACTCCGCACGCATACCCATTCGAGAAATTATCTTTTTAACATCAGACAAAATCAACGGCGAAGTCGCCTCCAAATACATCATCAGCTGCTTTTTATTCGTCAAAAACACCGACGCCTTAGCCGTGCGACTAACATCGGCGTGCCACAAAATTATCGATTGAACATCAATTGGAAAACCAAATTTTTCCTTAGCAATTCGCTCCAGTGCCAGCTCGTCGTACGTCGCCTTATTCATAGATAATATTTTACCATTTTTTTATGAGGTGCGCGAGATGACAAAGATGTGAAATCTAATAGCCAGCCTGCATGGTCGATTCAACTGCTTGACGGGAAATATCCAAGTGGCTTTTACCCTTAAACGCGTCTTCTGGATGTTTTTCATTCCAAGCGTCGACATTTTCTTCAGTACAATCTTTAATGGCGTGATTAACACAAAACTCAAGTCGCTTAATGCTTTGGGCGTTTTCAAGATAATCGATGGAGGACTGGACTGATCTTTGATATCCTTTTTCGTTCAGCCAGTAGACTTGATAACTCAGAAAGATCAACGCAATTGTCAGCACAAACATATATATATGACTAAATCTTATCTTCTTTAAGTTTTTCATTTAATCCTCCTTATGTTAAATTTACAGCCTTGGACGAATTTTGTAAATAGCAATTTCGATATTGCGTTATGAAGCCTGCCAGCATGGTAGAATAAAACTATGGATTTCAATACTCGTTACGCTAAATTAAACGATAATCAACGACAAGCAGTCGACTACATTCACGGATCGCTTTTGGTAATTGCTGGGCCAGGAACGGGGAAAACCGAGCTTCTAAGTATGCGCACTGCCCAAATCCTGAGACAAACCGACACTTTACCAAACAGCATTTTATGCTTGACGTTTACTGAAAGCGGTGCCACGAATATGCGCCAACGACTTCGCCAGATTATCGGTGAAGATGCGTATAAAATTGCGATTCACACGTTCCACAGCTTCGGCACAGAAATCATCAATCAGCACCGTGAATATTTTTTCCGCGGCGCCGACGCTCAGCCAGTTGACGAACTGACGCAATATCAAATTATCTCTGGAATACTCGAAGGACTTGATTGGCGAAATCCATTAAGCGCGAAAAACAACGGGGAATTTGTTTACATCAAAGACCTCATTCGCACTATTTCCGAGTTCAAGCAAAGTGGCTTAACGCCGTCAGAATTACGGGCAATTATTGAGGACAATCAAACCACAATCGCCGAAATTGCGCCAGACATTCAGCAAGTATTTTCCGCCAAAATATCGAAAAAGACAATTGAAATGTTTGCGCCGATAGCTGAGAAAATTGCCAATTTAGCCGCCAAAAATCCTGACGAGAAAAACTCAAAATTGCCAGCCTCAATCACGCCATACGCCAACGTTTTAGCGCTGAGCATCGTGCATGCCACTCAAGAAGCACTTGACGAAAACTCGACCAAGCCACTGACTGCTTGGAAAAATAAATGGTGCGAAAAAAATGCCAATAGCGAATTTGTCCTGAAAGATTTTACCGCCGCAGAAAAATTATCTGCCGCAATTGACATTTACGAAAAATACGTAAATATTCTGTCCGAGCGCTCGCTATTTGACTATGACGATATGATTTTATCCGTTATTCAAGCCTGCGAATCTCACCCAGAACTGCGCGCAAATCTCCAAGAGCAATTCCAATTCATCATGGTCGACGAGTTCCAGGACACAAACTTGGCGCAATTACGATTATTATTCAATTTGACCAGCGAGAACGACGATAATCCAAACATCATGGCGGTCGGCGATGACGACCAAGCAATCTTCAGCTTCCAAGGCGCAGACGTGGGCAACATCCAGCGTTTCCGCCAGCATTATCACGACCCAAAAATTATCGTTTTGACCGACAATTATCGTTCCGCCGAGAACATTTTATCCTCAGCGCGGGACGTCATCACCCAAGGCGCGGATCGATTGGAAAACACAATTGACGGGCTATCAAAGCAATTGACCGCACACGCAAATAGTGAAGGCTCAAAAGTCGAAATCCAAGAATTCTCATCTGTTAGCGAAGAGCGAGCGGGAATTGCCAAACAAATTGCCGAACTGATAAAAAATGGCGAGAAACCAGAAAACATCACGATTATTGCGCGCCACCATAAGGAACTCATTGAAATTCTTCCGCATCTTTATAAGGAAAATCTTTTTGTTAATTACGAGCGCCACGACGACATTCTAGAGCAAGACATAATCCAAATTCTGGACAAATTAGCGCGAACTGTCGTGGCGATTAGCCAGAATAATTTGGACGTTGCCAATAGTCTACTACCGGAAATTACGGCTCATCCAGCGTTTGGATTTTCTGCGCTGGACATCTGGAAATTGAGCCTTCAAGCTTACAAAAATCGGCAATTGTGGCTGGAAAGTATGTTGGCAAATAGCGTATTTAAGGAATTTGCAAAGTGGCTTTTGGAGCGCGCTAAAGACGTGCCGAATCTGCCGCTGGAAGAGCAATTGGACAATTTATTAGGCTTAACTAACGATGAAAGCGACAACCTTCAGGTTAATTCTCTCGCCAATTTCTATTTCTCGCCGGAAAAGCTAGATAAAAACCCAGAAGCATATCTGACAATTCTAGAAAGTTTGCGTACTTTGCGTCAAAAACTTCGCGATCGAATCACCGATAAAAATCCAACTCTGGAAGATTTTTTGGAGTTTATTGACCTGCATATTTCAACAAAAACTCGCTTAACACAAATTCGCACGCACGCAAGTTCACTCAGCGGCGCCATAAACTTAATGACCGCGCACAAATCCAAAGGTCTGGAATTTCCGCACGTTTTCGTGATTGGGGCAATTGACAGCGCTTGGGGTGAGAAAGTCCGTTCACGCAGTCGAGCTATCCGATATCCCGCAAATCTCCAACTTCAGCCAGCGGGCGCCACTTACGACGAACGACTTCGATTATTCTTTGTGGCGATGACTCGCGCCAAAACCACATTGACCATGACTTATTCCCAAACCAACGATTCTGGCAGCGACACGATAATCGCCAGTTTCTTGACGAATTGCACACCGACCATCATTCCGACCAGCGACGATCCAGCTGAACAAATTGAGCTCGCTGAAACCGATTGGACGACGCGACTAACTTCGCCGATTGTTCCAGAATTAAAGGATTTATTGGCGCCAGCGCTGGAAACATACAAACTTTCTGCGACGCATTTGAACAACTTCCTCGACGTTTCACGTGGCGGGCCGCAGAATTTCTTATTGAACAATTTACTGCATTTTCCATCCGCCAAAAATTCCGCCGCAGCTTACGGAACCGCGATTCACAGCAGCCTTCAGCAAGCACATTGCTCATTCAGCGCTGATCATCAATTGCCAAGCACCGAACAAATCCTCCAATTTTTCCAAAAATCCCTCGAGAGCCAGCATTTGCCAGCGGACGATTTTCAATTGTATTTGGACAAGGGAAAGTCGGCTTTGACTGCGTTCTTAAACGCCAAATCTTCAGATTTTCACGACACGGACTTGGCGGAATTAGACTTTTCAAACCAAGGCGTAATTATAGATAACGCCAGATTGACTGGTAAACTTGACGTCGTTGATATTGATAAACAGAATAAAACCATATTTGTAACAGATTATAAAACTGGCAAGCCGTCGCATTCTTGGAAAGGTTCGGCTGATTACGAGAAAATCAAACTTCATAAATATCGTCAGCAATTGATGTTCTATCAGCTGCTGGTTGAGCATTCACGCGATTATGGCAATTTCACGTTTACTGGCGGTCGACTACAATTTGTCGAGCCAGACATGAAGACCGGCGATATTCTTAGCTTGGAAGACACATTCTCCAGAGAAGAATTGTCTGAATTTACGCAACTGATTGAGATTATTTGGCGAAAAATTACCACGTTAGATCTGCCGGATATTTCTGGCTATTCGGCGGATTATAAGGGAATGCTACAATTCGAAAAAGACCTGCTGGCGGGCGAAATATAAAAATATTCTGGTATATTGTTGCATTTTTTTATAATTAGTGTTATTATAATAAACGCTTTTGTTGGTAGAGCTGATTCTATATCGTGCTCTCCAGGAGCACAGTCATAGGGTCGGCTCTTTTCTTCACGCCGTATAGTTACGGCACAGAAAGAGGTGAGAGCGGTGTTCAAGTATTACGGAACGAGCACCCCCACGGGTCTGTATACTACAGGGAAGATCTGCAGTAAGTGTGGAAGCATTTTCTACGTGGACCCCTCGAAGCTTGGGAAATGGAAATTCCATTGTCCGAGCTGCGGCAAGGCTTAAAGCCTATCACTGGGTCTGATTCCCCAGCCGGTAATCCGGAAAAGAATCAAAGGACATGTTAGATCGGAATCCCTCTATCTCGCATGAGAAAGAGGACGGGGGTTCGACTCCCTCCATGTCCGCTGGGAAGTAAGACAAAGGCGTTTTGCTTCCCCCCATTCTTGGGCTCGCGAGATTCACTCGTGGCAGTTTTTCTCACCGTTGAGAATTACTCCGAGCAGAACCGCTTGAGCCCCCATCCCCCTCATTCTCAAAGACGAGAGTGAGGGGTTTTCTCCTTTTTGTGATAAAATAACAGAGATGACATCGTTTTGGAATGATTTACCGCAGCCATTTTTCATATTAGCACCAATGGAAGCCGTCACTGACGTCGTGTTTCGTCATGTCGTGAAACAGGCTGGCGCACCAGATATATTTTTCACCGAATTCGCAAATGCTACCGGCTGGGTGCACGCTGGCGATAAGGCTATAGCTGGGCGACTAATTAAAACCGACGATGAGCAGCCACTGATTGCGCAAATCTGGGGTGGCGAGCCAGGGGATATGGAAGCTTTCGCGAAGCACTGCGCGGAACTTGGTTTTAACGGAATTGATATCAATATGGGTTGTCCCGCCAAATCTGCCATTAAAAGCGGTGGCGCTGCTCTGATTCGTCGACCCGACATAGCGATAGCCGCAATTAACGCCGCCAAAAAATCTGGATTGCCTGTTAGCGTAAAAACTCGGCTGGGATATACTTATGTCGATGAGTGGCGAGAGTGGCTGACGACTATCTTACAGCAAGATATCGTTAATCTGACGATTCATCTGCGCACAAAAAAAGAGATGAGCAAAGTTGCGGCGCATTATGAATTGATTGACGAGATCGTTAAGCTGCGCGATGAAATTGCCCCGCAAACGCTCCTGACTATCAACGGCGACATCCGCGACCGAGAACATGGGCTGGAAATTGCCAGAAAACACCCCGGCGTGAATGGAATTATGATCGGGCGAGGCGTTTTCAGTGATCCGTTCTGCTTCCGTGAATCGAAAACTAACGCAGATAATCATAAAGAAGAACTGTTGGCGCTTCTTAATTATCACTTGGATTTGTTTGATTCTTACCAGCCGATTTTAGGGCGACCTTTTGAAACTCTAAAACGTTTTTTCAAGATTTATATTCGCGATTTTGACGGTGCCAAAGAACTACGCGAACAGCTGATGCACACCACGACGACCGACGAAGTCCGCCTAGCTATTGCAAATATACGTGATTTATGATATAAAATAGTTTATGCGTCAGCTCGAAGGATTTTTATCTATAACACCAATCGCTATTGATGATACGAGAGATTTACGGGAACAAGTAGATCAACTGTATCCAGGAGATATTGCATTATTTGGCACCGACCGGTTAGGTGTGCCATTAGATTATCTTTACATAGGGTTAGATCCTCGCGACGATTACTCAGAAGGTCGCCGCAATAGCATCAATGAAGTTGGGTTTTATGATGCAACATCATACTGCTCGGGCGTACCTCTCGCAACCCAACCTTGGGCAATCAAGCCATATCTTACACCGCGCGCGGCATTGAAAGATATTGATACGATGCGAGACATTAATAGCCTAGAGCATCCTCAAGCAATTCGCACTTTCGAGCCGAAAGGCGTTATCCGCCTCGAGAATGGAGAAGTGGCAGTGATTACCGATTTTATACAAGGCGTGCGGAGCTGCGACAGCCTAGTCGACGAATACCGCGAAACTATGCTACCTGAAGAAGAAGCACGGCTTATTGCCCGCACTGCATTCGCCACTATGCACTATTTTCACAGCCTAGAAAAACCGTATACAATGAATGACGCGCAAATAAAAAACTTTGCATTTACTATCAACACTGAACCGTGGTGCATTGATACCGAAACATTTCAGCAGACCAACAAAGACTCGGCAAAAATCTCTAGGTTCGTACGAGACGTTGAAAATTGCGCCTATTCAATGAGCGGTCAATACAATTACGACGGTCAGCGGATGTTAGACCCAGAACTTATTATCGAGCATTTTATTAAGCCATACGAAGAGGATATTCCTAATCTATATTCCTATGACACTGTCGATATTGCGCAAGTGTCAATCGAGGACCTCAAGCAAGACATAGCACGAGGAGCCTAATAATCAGGCTCCTTCGTAGCATTGCCGATATATAATTAGCGTCGTCGCTTACGTCTATGGAGATCAGCAACCTTCAAGCGAACCATATGACGATCGATAAGCTGCTTGGCTTTCTCGCGCTCAACTTGATCGCCAGCTTCATCACGAGCCTTAATGGCGCGCTCCAGAGCCTTCTGAGTTTCCGCCTCGATGATGTCGTCACCGTGATCAGCTTCATCAACCAGAATTTGCACCGACGAATAATCAATTTTTACCACACCACCAGAGATTGCGAAATATTCCAGATGATTATCGGAATCTTCTTTATGTCGACGCACGGTAATTACGCCGTCTCGTGCAATCGTCACTAGCGGCTCGTGGCTTGGAAAAACGGAAATTTCGCCGTCAGTAGTTGGAATTGACACCGAATAAACTTCTTCGTCAACCTTCGTACCGACAAGTGTGACTAATGACAATTTCATGACTATTTAGCTTTCTTTTCAGAATGTTTTTTAGCCTCGGCAGATTCAGCTTCAGCGTCGCGAGCGACTTGATCAGCCAACGTACCCTGAACCATATAGAACCAGCTCTCAGGTTTATCGTCATATTTACCAGCCAAGATATCGGCGGCGTCACGAATTGTATCTTCCAATTTAACGTAAACACCTGGGTTCCCGGTAAATTTCTCAGCCACGTGGAATGGTTGCGCCAAGAATCGCTGAATACGACGAGCGCGGGCAACAATCTGCTTCTGATCGTCCGACAATTCTTCCATACCCAAAATAGCAATTATATCCTGAAGCTCTTTATATTGCTGCAAAATTCTCTGAACCTCACGCGCCACGCGGTAATGCTCTTCGCCGACAATTTCTGGATCAAGCGAGTTTGAACTGGAGTCCAAAACGTCAACCGCTGGATAAATACCAATTTCCGTCAATGCACGGTTCATCACAATTGTAGCATCCAGGTGAGCAAAGGTCGTCGCAGGAGCCGGGTCGGTCAAGTCGTCAGCTGGCACGTAGACAGCCTGAACGGAGGTAATCGAGCCTTTCTTCGTTGAGGTAATTCGCTCTTGCAAAGCACCCATTTCCTGCTGAAGGTTTGGCTGATAACCAACCGCGCTTGGCAAACGACCAAGCAAAGCCGACACCTCAGCACCAGCCTGAGTGTAGCGATAAATATTGTCGATAAATAGCAAGACATCCTTACCTTCATCGCGGAAAGCTTCGGCCATAGCCAGACCCGACAATGCCACGCGCAAACGCGCTCCAGGCGGCTCATTCATTTGCCCGAAGACTAGCGAAGTCTTGTCCAAAACGCCAGCTTCTTCCATTTCATAGTAAAGGTCGTTACCTTCACGAGTTCGTTCACCAACACCAGCAAAAACAGAGTTTCCAGAATGGAACTTAGCAATATTATTAATCAACTCAGTGATAAGAACTGTCTTACCAACACCAGCACCGGCAAACAAGCCAGCTTTTCCACCTTTAGCAAGTGGCGCAATCAAGTCGACGACCTTAATGCCGGTTTCCAAAATCTCAGTCTTATTTGACTGCTCAGAAAGCGCTGGAGCAGGGCGGTGAATTGGGGCGGTTTTGCCCTTTGGTTGCGGTTTTTCGTCAATCGCTTCACCGACGACATTGAACATTCGCCCTTGAGTTTCCGCGCCGACTGGAACGGAAATTGGAGCACCAGTCGCAACAACTTCTGCACCACGACTCAATCCATCCGTCGAAGACAGGGCAATTGCTCGAACAGTATGCTCGTCCAAGTGCTGAGCGACCTCCAATACCAAATTCTCATCGCCGTTTTTAACGTGCAACGCGTCATAAATCGCTGGAAGCTCAACGTCTCGCGGAAACTCCACGTCAACGACCACGCCAACGATCTGAATAATTTTACCTAAATCTTTTGCCATCTTTTTCTCCTTTATCATTGTTCCATCGCCTCCACGCCACCAGAAATTTCAGCAAGCTCCTGAGTAATCGCCCCTTGACGAGCTTTATTCATAGCTAGCGTCAAATCATCAACCAAGTCACTGGCATTATCCGTAGCATTCTTCATCGCCATCATACGCATAGAATGCTCACTAGCGCGAGCGTCAAGCAACGCCTGCAACAGTCGCGCACCAACCAAGCGATACGCCACCGCATCCAAAACCTCTGGAATACTCGGCTCATATTTGGCGTCAGAAATCGTGTTAGAAACTTCACTTGGATCAACCAAAACCTCTGTTCCTGCCGGCAATAATCGCCCTAATTTGGCAGCCTGAACCATACTATTCACAAAACGCGTATAGACAAGTGTAACGGCGTCAACTTCGCCATTTTCAAACATATTTACTGCCGTATTCAAAATCGTATGGAACGTCAATCCAGACGGCTGATCTGGCAAATCTTCATACGTACCGATGATTTTCGTATCTTTAAGACGCGTTGCGAATTGCGAAGCTCGCCGACCAATCGTCAAAGTCAAGTTCTCAATTCCGCGCTCGTCATCACGCTTTAATAGCTCCAAATACTTCTTCAAAACGTTGGTGTTATATGCGCCAGCCAGACCCTTGTCGCTGGCCACTACGATAATCAATCGCTTATTTATCTTTCGCCTGGCGAACAGCGGGTGATTGTCGGTTGCGCCTTGGCTCGCCAAATAAGACAGTAGTTCTTCCGCCGCCATTGTGTACGGCGCAGAAGCTTTGTCCGCCTCTTGAGCCCGACGCATTTTACTAGCCGCCACCAATTGCATAGCCTTGGTGATCTGCTTAGTTGAGTCCACCGAACGAATGCGATTTTTCAGCGCGCGAGTGCTCGGCATGAATTACTCCTCAAATCCTTTCGCTATTTCTTTCGTAGCTTCATCAATCAATTTCAATTGCTCATCAGTTGGCTTATCACCCTTATTTAGCTCACGCATAGCGTCTTTAGAATTTTTCCATAGATAAGTCAATAGGGCAGACTGCGCGTCTTTAATCTTTGCAACTGGAACTTCGTCAAACATACCGCTAGTCACCGCGTGGATACTGACAAATTGCTCCCAGACGCTCATTGGCTGATATTGTGGCTGCTTCAGAAGTTCAGTGAGTCGCTGACCACGGTCAATTTGAGCCTTTGTCGCGTCGTCAAGATCTGAGCCGAATTGAGCAAATGATGCCAATTCGCGGAACTGAGAAAGACCGAGCTTCAAGTTTCCGCCGACAGATTTAACGGCTTTCGTCTGAGCTGCGCCACCAACACGAGAAACTGATAGACCGGCTGAGATGGCTGGGCGGATGCCTTGATAGAACAAGTCGGTTTCCAGGAAAATCTGACCGTCAGTAATAGAAATCACGTTAGTTGGAATGTAAGCGGAAATGTCGCCAGCTTGCGTTTCGATGATTGGCAGAGCCGTCAAGCTTCCCGCGCCAAGTTCATCTGACAATTTAGCCGAGCGCTCCAACAAGCGTGAATGCAAATAGAAGACGTCACCTGGGTAAGCTTCACGTCCTGGTGGGCGGCGCAACAATAGCGACATCTGTCGATAAGCCACCGCGTGCTTGGTCAAATCGTCATAAATCATCAATGCGTGACCGCCGTTATCGCGGAAGTATTCTCCCATGGCAGTACCAGCGTAAGGCGCCAAGTAAAGCAGTGAGGCCGCGTCGGACGGGCTGGTTGCGACGATAATCGTCTGATCCATCACGCCTTCTTCTTTCAATCGGTCAACCAATCGAGCGATCTTTGACAATTTTTGACCAATCGCCACATAAACGTTTACCACGCCGGTTTTTTGACGAGCCTGATTAATCATTGTATCAATAGCAATTGCCGTCTTACCAGTTTGACGGTCACCAATGATAAGCTCACGCTGACCACGACCGATCGGGAACATCGCGTCAATCGACATAATACCAGTCATCAGAGGTTCGTGAACCGATTTGCGACCCATCACGCCAATAGCAGGACGCTCAATCAAGCCACGCTTCTTAGTCTTGATAGCTGGACCGTCGTCAAGAGGTCGACCTAGCGGGTCAACCACTCGCCCCAACAGCTCTTCGCCGACAGGAACGTCTAGCACCGAACCCTTACGGCGAACGCTGGCGCCAGCCTTGACCTTATCCTCACCACCAAGAATCACCGCGCCAATTTCATCTTCCATCAAGTTTAGGGCAAACGCCTCAACCGTGTCGCCATCAGTTTCAATCTCTAGCACTTCACTATAGCCAGCACTACTTAAGCCGTGCACCCAAGCCACGCCGTCACCAACGCGAATAACCACGCCAGCATCTTCCAAACCTTCCGTCGCCTCCAGCTGCGCGATTTTTTCCCGCAGGCTTTTGGCTAATTCTGTCACATCAATCTTGCTCATTTTTCCTCCTAGATTTTCTTCGCCCGCAAGTCGTTTAACTTCTTCGAAACCGTTGCGTCCAGTGTTGCGGTCGGCGTTTGTAGCTTAAATCCGCCAATCAACGTCGGGTCAATTGATTCTCTTAGCGACACTTTTGGCTTGCTATTTTTACCACTTACCGCAGTCGCCAGAAATTGTTCTATTTTACGCCTTGTATTGTCATCAAGCGCTCTCGCACTCTCGACCGACGCTACAATTTCACCACGCTCAGCCAGCTCAGCCTCAATATCTCGCACCAACAAATCAACTTCACGTTCGTGCTTTTCGTAAATCAAAAGACCAGCAATTTCTTCCAACACCGCGTCATTGCCAGCTAAAATTTGTTCAGCTGCGTACTTTGCCAACTTTTTCCTGGACACTAATCTCATCTATTCAGCCTCCTCAAGTGCTTCCGAAATCAGCTTTGTATCTTTCTTCGCATCAATTTTCTCGCCCAAAACCTTGCCAGTCGCTTCAGCCACCAACTCTAATGTCGAATTGTGCAGGTCTTTCTTAGCGTTTTCAATTTCTTGAGCAATTGTATTATGCGCTTCTTTAATCAAAGCTTCAGATTTGGCAGTCGCTTTTTTAGCCGCTTCTTCAACGACTTCGGTCGCTTCTTCTCGAGCAGACGCCACGATATCACTAGCTTGCGCTCGTGCTTTTCGCATAATTTCGGCGGTCATCTCTTCGGCTTTGTCAGCATTTTCCTTGGCAGATTTTGCTGCCGCGTCAGCTGCCTTCAGGTCTTTTTCTCGCTTGACGAGCATTTCCATCATTGGCGGATAGACAAACTTGTGAAGAACAAATAGCAAGATTAAAAATGCTACCGTCTGAAACGCCAACAGCGCCCAATCAATACCCAGCGAATCAAACAAACCAGCTTTTTCCGATGCGCCAGAATTGGCAAATTGTGTTAATATTTTCTCCACAATTTACTCCGAAAACTACATAACTTTGCCGACGATTGCTGCAACGAAACCGATAATAGCAATAGCGTCGATGAACGAAATACCCAAGACCATCATTGTGCGTAGGTCGTTGATTTTTTCTGGGTTACGACCAGCGGCGTTCATAGCTGATGCGCCAATGACTGCGGCGCCAGTTGCTGCAAATGCTGCTGGGATTGCGTAGGTAAGTGTGAATGCTAATGCTTCCATGGTTAATATTCTCCTTTTTAATTAATTATTATCTAATTTAATCACTCTCTGATGTTGCTAATTTATTAGTTTCAACAGAGGAGTGAACTTCATCAATTGGCTCGTGTGAATCATGGTGAGCCAGTCCCAGGGAAATAAACACAGTTGATAGCATAAAGAAAATATATGCTTGAATACCGCCGATAAATAACTCAAAGAAATAGAATGGTTGCAGAGCTACGGGCGACAAAAACTTCGTCATATAAGCGATAATTGCCAAGAGAATTTCGCCAGCCAAAACGTTACCAAACAGACGGAAACTTAGTCCCAGCATTCGCGAGAACTCAGCCACCAATTCCAGAATGCCAACAAATGACATAATTGGATCACGCAGCGGGTTGATGAAATATCGCCCCAAATTGCCCTTGAAACCCAAATACTTAAACGCGTAAACCTGCGCTGCAACAATCGTTACAATCGCCAGACCGAAAGTCATATTAAGATCCGCAACGCCACCGCGGAACAGCGGAGTGTGATGTTCACCGATAGTAATTGGACCAACGATCGGCAAAAGTCCCAGCCAATACTGCGCAACGATAAAGAAAAACAACGTAATACAAAGCGGAGCAACTTTACGCGCCCATTTTCGGTCTGGAATGACTTGGCAAACTGTATTATAAAGTCCGTCGAACGTCCACTGAATTAGCCTCGTAATAAAATTATGCTTCTTTTTACCTAAAACCGCCGCACGAGTACGGAACATTGCCCACACCAGTACGATCAATCCCAAGAATCCCATCAAGTGTGAATTCGTAATAGATACGCCAGCGACATTGAAAACTTCATCAACCTTTACTGAAATATGCGGACCAGCGCTTGCCATATAATCAATCATTTCTTCAACTCCTGCTGTTTAATTTTAGCAATTTGCAAAGCTACGAGAATCACTGAGATAATCGCGCCAGAAATAATTCCAGCAAGTAACCATCTCATCTTCATTCCGCTGACATTATCCAGCCACAACCCCAACAAAGTTAAGCCAATTGTCGGCAAAAACATTCGCCACATTGTACCAATCATCGTCCTCGCCAAAATCATCATCGCGCCAGAATTGCCTGTATTATTAGTCGAAATGTCAGTTTCTTTTACCATTACTTTCCACTATATCAATCTGTTATACTATTTTGCAAGATGCCACGACGAAATTATTCAAAAAATAGTCAAAAAAGCCAAAAAACATCATTGATGTCAATTTCAGGGTTGGCTAATTGCCAGAAAAAACGTCGCTTCTCAACAGAGATAAAAGCCCGCCAAGCAGCAGAAATCCAAGAATTAGCAAACCCGAATTTGTCGATTGATATATATCACTGCGAATGGTGCAAAAATTGGCATTTGACGTCGAAGAATTCTAAATAGACGTAACCGTTATGTTATAATTGGAAGTGTTATTAAATAGGGGAATATATGAGCGAAGACACAACGAACAACCATCAAGACACAAAAGTTGTCGTGTACAACACTAGCTGGTGTGCGTTTTGCCACACGGAAATGGAATGGCTGAAGAAGCTGGGAATTGATTTTGTATCCAAAGATATCGAGGCTGATCCTGGCGCAAAAGAGGAGTTACTAAATAAAAATGGCGGCAATTTCCAAGGCGTGCCAGTAACGGATATTAACGGGGAATTAGTGCTTGGTTTTGATCGACCAAAACTGCAAGATTTGCTACGAAAAAACGGCTTACTAGCCGACTGATTTTCTTAAAAACGATTCAAGATTTTCCGTCAAATTCTGGCGGAAAATTTTTATTCTGCGCCAATTTGCAAAACTTTGCCGCCAAGTTTTTCGCGGAAATAATTATCGTGGCTGACGTAAAGAATCGCGCCGGAATACTTGACCAACGCCGTTTCCAATTCTTCAATACTCGGCAAATCTAAGTGGTTCGTCGGCTCATCCAGAACTAGCAGTTGCGGATCATTCGCCAGCATGGAAATAATCTGAAAACGTGCCTTTTGACCACCAGATAAGCGAGCCAGCGGCGTCATCCGATCAGCGTCCGTGAACAAATAGTCAGCCAAAAGTTGCCGAATTTTCGTATCGGAAATCGACAAATCGCGACTCATATACAATTTTTCAATCGCTTTTTCTAGCGGATCAGCCAGATATCGCTCGTCAATTTCCTGCTCATAAACACCAATTCGAACCTGCGGATCAAGGAAAATATCGCCAGAATAAAGAACAGGACCGCCGTCAAAACTCTTGCCCGACGCCAAAATCATCCGAATCAACGTAGTCTTACCAGCGCCATTGCGACCTCTAATTTCAATCGCTTCACCTTCGCGCAAATCAATATTCACGTCCTCAAACAATATCCGCTCACCAATCCCAACCGCCACATTTTCCGCTCGAACCAACACATGCTGACTGCGACTGGAAGCGTCTTTCATACTCAAACGAATATTACGAGACTTAAACTTTCCGTAACGCTCGGCCGATTTATAATCCAATTGACTAGCAGATTCTTTGTCAATCCAAAACGTCGGCTTTTCCATTTCCGACAATTCCGCCAGCTCCGCCCGCGCCTCATTCTCCAGCCGCTTAAATTTCTGAATCGTGCCAGGATTTCGTGACTTTTCCTTAAGTCTTTGATAGTCCAAAACTTTTTGCTTCAGGTTAACAATTCGCTTCTCAATCTGCTCAAAATTATTCATTCCAGCCGTCGTCGCTTGAGCGTTCTGCTTCAAATACGCGTCGTAATTTCCGCGGTAACTAACCGCTTGACCGTCCTTAATCTCAACTATTCGATCAACTTGCCCAAGCACATCGCGATCATGCGTAATGATTAGCATCGCTTGATGTGGCTGGGAATTCATCCAGTCAATAAACTGTTGTTTCGCCACATAATCCATGTGGTTGGTCGGCTCGTCAATCAGCGCCAAATGCGCCTCCGAGTGCATAATTTTAACAATCTCCACCAGCCTTTTTTGCCCGCCAGACAGGGAAGAAATCTTCCGATTACCAAAACCGTCTAATTGAAAATTACTCAGTTCTCGTTCAATTTTTTCTTCAATTTGATAAAATCCTTTTTGATCAAATCGCTCCAGAGCCTGTGTATATTCTTCAATTTTTCGCATATTGTCGCCCATAGTCAGCGGATATTCATCAATAATCTTCTTTAATTCAGGATATTCTGGAAGTCCACTAAGAATATACGTCATGACCGTTTGCTCACCCAAACCGTGATGCTCCTGAGCTGTAGTCGCAACCGTAATGCCACGGCGAAAAACAACTTCTCCCGTATAATCGTTATCCATGCCCGCCAATATTCCAAAAAGTGTCGACTTACCAACGCCGTTACGGCCAACCACGCCGACTTTCTCACCATCGTCCACACTAAACTTGACGTCTTTCATTAACGTCTTATCGCCAAAACTTTTTTCAGTAATGTGAATGTCGGCTATCATGCTTGAGATATTGTAACATAAGTCATATTTCAGCCGCACCAAACTAGCCTAAATATACTGTCGCGTTAAGTTTTGTTATAATATAATCCATGTCGAAGCCAAAAGCTAAAAAACCAACCACACAGAATATTGTCAATCGTCGCGCACGGTTTGATTATGAACTTGGCGAAGAAATCGTTGCCGGCTTGGTTTTAACTGGAATGGAAGTGCGAGCCGCCAGAGAAGGTCATGTCCAGCTTAAAGGCTCATTTGTTAGCTTAAGAAACGGCGAATTGTGGCTAAATAACGCCAGCTTTTCACTGCGATTAAATGTTCGCGGAGAAGCAAATAGCCGCTCAGTCGACACTTCGGCGCGGAAATTATTGGTAAGTAAAAAACAATTGTCCAATTTTACAGAAGCCAAAAAACAGGGAATGACAATTGTCCCGACCAAATTATTGACCAATGGAAAGTTTATTAAAGTTGTAATTGCGCTCGGAAAAGGTAAGAAAAATTACGACAAGCGCCAAACCATCAAACGTCGCGACCAAGACAGAGAAACCAGACGGCTTATCTCTAATAGATAATCGTACCGATTACAAATTCAGCCTGAGATTTATTGATTTTCGCGCGCGTCAATTAGCTTTTGATAGAGCTTTTCAAGCTTCTTCACTTGACTTCGCTCCGTAAACTTGTTGGCTAATTTTTTACTTTCAGCGCTAAATTCTGCTTGTTTTTTCGGACTTTTTAGAATTGCAATTACTTTTTCCGCTACGCTTTCTGGATTATTCTCCGCAAAATAGCCATTAACTCCGTCCTTCACAACCTCTGAAACTTCCTTGTCAATAATAACAATCGGCTTTCCAGCGTGAGCAGCCTCATGAAGTACCCAGCCTTGCGTATCTTTGAGCGAAGGAAAAGTAAACACATTCATCACTTTATACGCCACGCCCAAATCTTCTCGTGGCATGGCGCCAGTAAAGATAATCCTATCCGCAAAATCCGTCTCAGCCGCCATTTTTTCCAAAGTCTTTCGATATTCAAAATCGCCAACAAACAACAGCTTCGATTTCGGACGAGCTTTGGCAATAAACTCGCTAAACGCCTGAATCAAAATTGGCAAATTCTTTTCCTCGCCCAGACGTCCAACAAAGCCAAACACTTCATCTTTTTCATCAAGATTCCATTGCTCGCGAAATTCCGCAACTCGTTTCGCGCTCGCCCGCGGAAGAGCATTCACGCCGTTTGGCATTAAAGTAACATCGTACGCGTAATCTTCAGTCTGCCAAGATTCCAACTGATCACGGCTTTTACGCGACAAGGCAATCACCGCATCCGCCTTGCTGTATAAAATAGTAATAACACGCTCAATTATGTCTTTATTCCATTTCGTTACGCCACTACGCGGACGATAAAGCTTGGCAACTTCCAGCAAATCTTGTCCGTTCAATTTCACCGACAATGGAAAAACCACTCCAGCCAACGCCAAAACTCCCGGCAAAACCGCAGGATAATGATCGACGAACTCATATAAATCCGTACAATGCTGAATAATTAAAGGAATATTATTTTTCTTCGCTGCCTTCACGCCCAATAGCCCAATTTGCGACGGCGTAAAAATATGAACGATGTCCAGATTCATATTGGCAATTTGGCGTTGCACTACAGGAGGGAAAAATACCGACGTGTCGTAATCATCAAAAAACGCTCCAGTAATTGAACGAAAACGAATTATTCGGCTATTCTCATCTTCGTGAAGAAGTTCGGCTTGCTTGGACGGACTAATAGACTTTGCTGGGCAAAAAACATAAACCTCATGCCCCAAAGCTTCCAGCTCGCGCTTTAATGATTCAACAACATAGACAATACCATTGATAGACGGTCTGTAGCTGTCCGTAAAAAGTCCTATCCTCATAATGTCCTCATTATACCATTTATATCAGCGATCGATAAAATTCGACCAATCGCTCGGCGCCAGCACTACTATCAAAACGCTCGGCAATTTTCTCAGCACCAAGTTGCGCTTTCTTATAGGCTTTCTTATCTTTGCGCAATTTACTGATCAACTCCAAGAACTCATCGTCCGTTTTTGCCATAACAGCGTCGCTCTTAAATGTGTCGTTATATTGTGGAATGTCGCGCAGAATGATCGGCAAGCCAGCGCCAGCCGCCTCCAAGACGCACATAGGATGATTTTCCTGCATAGCTGGCAAAACAAAAACGTCGGCAGCGACATAATAGTCACGAACATTTTCCAGAGCTATCACACCAGTTACAGTGAGATTATTCGGCGCATTTTTAATCATATCTTGCATGGCGTTATAATCCGCGCCCAAATTCTTAAACGGAATTCCTCCCACCCAGAAAAACTTTACATCTGGCATTTCTTTGGCAGCTTTTATTAAAATATCCAAACGTTTTCGTGGCTGAACTTGACCATTTCCCATAACCACAAAATCATCATCCTTCAAGCCAAGCTTCTTCCGAGCCGACTTTTTCTCCGCAGCAGAATGCTTATATCTCGACATATTTATCGTATTGTAAAGAACTTTCGTCTTTGGTACGCGCATATCATTTATCAACTCATCAGCAACCATACCGGAACACGCCAAAACCAAATCAGCCTTTTTATAAAAGAACTTCAGCCATGCTCGACCCAAAGGCTTCCAATATTTCGCACCTTTAAGCGAGCCAATAAAACTATCCGGCACAAGATGAGCAGAAACGACTTTTTTGCCACCTTTTTTCATCAAATGCCGGAACGAGTATAAACCCATAGTCTGAATATGGACAATATCAGCAGGACGATCAGAATTCACTTCAATATCAATATCTTTTCTTTTACGCAACGCGTCCGTAATCTCCTTATAAGCCGTATGTACACCGTGACCCTGAACGGTGAATTCGCTCTCAGAAATCATATTAACAATTAGTTTTTTATCGTCTTTCTTACTCATATCTACAGTATAGCAAATAATTATTCCGCCAATATCAATTCGGCAACCAGTTCTGGACTATCCAACACCGACAAATGTCCCGTATCAAGCTCCACAAATTTATCAATTTTTACACCATCGGCGGCGTTCACAGGAAGCGAAATCTTGTCCCGTCGCCCAACTATCAATCCCGTAAATTCACGCTCAGAAATAATAATTTTTCCACTCCGAGAAATATCCCGCGCAATTTTCGATTGTTCCAAATATTGCCGCCGCGTTACTCGCGTATTTTTCGTCAACCACCGTATCAAATCCACGACATTTTTCTGTCTATTATTCACCAAGCACAGCCCACGAAACACCGAAAAATAATAGTTCAAATAAATATATTGATTCACCCGACGAGTGCGGTAAAAGAACGACGAGGAAATTCTCGACATAACCGAAGTTTTCATCGGAGGACTGATGTACCAAATTTTCTGGCATCGCATTTTATTTGCCGCCAAACATCCAAGCGAATGGGCGACAACCTCGTCAATCGACACGCCTTTACTGTCAAAAGCCGACATCAAATTCATCGCCCAATTTTCAATATCGCTCATTTTCATATTTTCTATCAATTGACTTCTGCCGTGAGAAGGCAAATCAACAAACACCAAATTCGCATCATTTTTCAGGCGGTAAGCCAGCGGAATCATTCCGTGAAAATCGCCACCAATACCGTGAATTAGCAAAATAGTTTTATTCGAGTCGCCTTGATAAAAATAATAAGCAGTTTTCACGCCTCCGACGTCCATGAAATCGCTTGATATTTCGCCCAAAAACTTATCATACATTGGTAGCATATTCATTAAATTATATCATCACGGTATAATAAAATTATGAAGCTTTTCTCTTGGAACGTAAACGGCATTCGTGCAGTTATAAATAAGGGTGAATTCGCGAAGTTCATCGACACGTACAATCCAGATATTTTATGCCTACAAGAAACCAAAGCCACCAGAGATCAAGTTGAAATTGACCTGCCGGATTATCACGAGCATTTCTATTCCGCCGCCAAAAAAGGCTACTCTGGCACGGCAATTTTCTCTAAAATTCCACCGCTCAATTGGCGTGACGGTTTTCCGCCAAACATCATTGAGCAATTTGATTTAACGGGCGACGAATACGGCAATCCAGCTGACGAAGGACGAATTATTACCGCCGAGTTTGACGATTTTTGGGTTGTCAATTGCTACACTCCGAACTCAAAAGGGGATTTGAGCCGATTAGATTTGCGATATAAAAAATGGGACAAGGCGGTGTTGGCTTATCTGGAAGAATTGAAATTGTCAAAGCCAGTCCTTTATTGCGGCGACATGAACGTGGCGCATCAGGAAATTGACTTGGCAAATCCGAAACCCAACGTCGGCAAGCACGGCTTTACTGACGAAGAAAGGGAAGGTTTTCAGAACTATTTGGACGCTGGATTTACAGACACTTTCAGAGCAGCTTTCCCCGAAAAAACTGGCGCGTATAGCTGGTGGACACACTGGGCAAATGCCAGAGCGCGAAATGTCGGTTGGCGGATTGACTATTGGCTGGCGTCGCGTGAAATTGCAAATCGCGTTACTAATCCGCAAATTCATCCAGAACAAATGGGCAGCGACCATTGTCCGGTGAGTATTGAGGTAAATTTGTAATGGATATGAAATTTTGGCAAAAACAAGAACCAGGGAAGCCACTTTTTCCAGATGTCGAATGGAATAAGCCAGAACGACGCGACCAAGCGGGAAAATTAGGAATCATCGGCGGTAACAAATTAGGATTTTTAGCGGTGGCAGAAAGTTATCAAGAATCCCTTAAAGCTGGCGTAGGCGAGGCTCGCGTTTTGCTCCCTGACGCCTTGAAAAAAAATGTTCCCGCGAATATGACCGACGTGCTATTCGCGCCAACAAACCAATCGGGCAGTCTGGCAAACGAAGCGCTCACTGAAACTTTGGCGCTAGAAAGATGGGCGGACGTATTGCTATTATGCGGCGACGCTGGGCGGAATAGCCAGACGGCAATTGTCTACGAAGAATTGATCAAAAAGTCAGAAATTCCTGTCGTACTGACAAGGGACGCAGTTGACCTAGTTCAAAACAGTTTTCAGGAAATTCTGGACAATCCACACGTGGTTTTCATAGCAAGTCTGGCGCAAATCCAAAAAATCTTCCGCGCAATTTTTTATCCAAAAATGATTACGTTCAGTATTCAATTGTCGCAACTCGTCGAAGCGCTTCACAAATTCACCATCACATATCCCGTAACAATTTGCGTTTTTCATGCCGACAATTTAATAATCGCCCACAGAGGAGAAGTCGTCACCCAAAAATGGGACGCACCAATGGCAATTTGGCGAGGAACTGTCGGCGCCCGTGCCGCAAGCTACTTGATTTGGTCGCCGAAAGCGCCGCTAGCAGCAATCAGTACCGCTATTTGCAAAATATAGCTTCTTATAAATATCTACTTGACATTACGCACAATTAGTTGTATCATACTATCAAGCTTTCACCCATGACTTGTCAAAGGGTGAAAGTAGCCCTTGGTCATGAGTAAAGCACTTCTCGAAAGGAAGTGAGTGTCATGAAGATTGGACCTCTCTTCATCATGGTTACAGCATTAGCGGCGGTCGTCGCCGCTTCCGCCGCAATCGGGGCACTGCTTGGGATGCTAATCGCATTCCTGCTTGCCGCAGACATGTCCTCCGCGGCCCTCATTGGGGCACTAGGCGGAGGCTTCACCAGCTTCATGTTCCTGCTGAACGCAGGAATGAATGGGGGAGGAAAGGGGCTGTAAAGCCCGCAGAAAGGAAACAGCTTGCCTGGAAGGCTATAAAGCCTCGGTAGCGCCTTTCTGCGGGCTGTTTTCTTTGCATAAAAAAATCGCCCAAAATGGACGATTATCACCTGAAGCTGCCTCTGGTACCGCGGGCCGGACTTGAACCGGCACGAGCTATTGCTCACCAGATTTTGAGTCTAGCGCGTCTACCAATTCCGCCACCGCGGCACAAGAGAACGCTCCAAGCTACCGTATAATTGTAACACAACCAGCAATTTCTCACAAGCACGACTTTTATTTGATATCAATTTGACGTATAATGAAAGAAGTTATGTATCCGACGGATGATCAATCAAACGGTCGAGTGGGCATGCCGGTATCAGATCAGCGCCGATCTTTCACGCCGCCAACTCGCGACTCAGCAGCCTCACGAAATGCCGCTGCTGATGTTATTCGTGGGCAACTTGACGCCATTTATTCCAGAACAGAAGAGCAAAATTCTGCGCCAGAAAAAGCTCAGCCGCAATCATTTTCCGCTCAATTACAATCAAAACCCGAAGTCCGATCAGAACAGCCTAAGGCACAAATACCCAAACCTCAGCAAGCTTCAACAACACCACAGCCAGATCTGAAAAAAGACTCTGCTAATCACGCTATGCAAACGGCGCCAATTGCCCAAGCCCAGATTCAGCCAAAGCCACAAATTAACAATTCCGCTCCCGTAAACCAAACCGCTCAAACTCAAAATTCAACCATCCACACTCAAGTTTCAGCCGACCAATGGAAGCAATACCACAGTGCTTGGCAGAAATATTATCAGATGTATTACGAGCGTTACTATGCTGGCGACATTGCAGCAAAAAACCGTGAAATTTCTCGATTGACGAAGGAAAATCAGAATATCACGCCAGTAATCAGCGAAGACGAGCCTCTGGACCCACAAAAAGCAGCCATAAAAGAACTCCGCAGTCAAATTCAGCAAAAGGTTCGCGACTCCGCAAATAAAGTAAAAAAATCCCGACATTTTGTTCCGGCGATTGCCGGATTATCGGTGTTATTAGTCTTCATGTTTTTGCAATATAACCGCGTTATTTTCGGCGCGGTCGCAGCTTACACAACGCCTGGCGCAATTAACCCGCAAAACATCATCGTTGATGCCTCCACTGACGTAACTGTCGGACCTGAACCTAGGATTATTATTCCAAAGATTAATGTTGACGCGCCAGTTATTTACGGCGCCGCTAGCGACACGAAATCGCAATCAAAAGCCATGGAGAAGGGAGTAGCTCACTTTTCAATTCCTGGCGCCAGTGCCGTGCCAGGCGAAGTCGGAAATGCCGTATTTGCCGCCCACTCCAGTAACGACGCTTTTGCTGGCGGCGATTATAAATTCGTCTTTGCTCAGAATGAAAAGTTGGTCAAGGGCGACATTATTTACATGAATTACAACGAGAAACGCTACACTTATAAAATAACATCAACAGAAGTTGTTATGCCGACCGAAGTTTCAAAAGTTCAGATTAATACAGATAAACCAATGCTAACACTTGTAAGCTGTGTGCCTTTAGGAACCGCAGAAAAACGACTTCTTATCTTCGCAGAACAAATCAGCCCAGACCCAAGCAAAGCCACTGCGACGTCAGAATCCAGCTCAAATCAGCAGCAAAGCAACAACTCAAATATTCCAGGAAAACCCGAGCCGACTTTGCTTGAAAAATTATTCGGTGGTCGATAAATTATCTATTAATTGAACAGCCCAACAGATCCATTGTCCATATTCATTTTACTCAGGACAAATTTTCCAGAAGCGTTGGTCGTCAATCCGTAAACGTATCGCTGATTCGAGGACAAAACAGAATCCAAACCAGGTTTAACGCTTATCAGCGTATGAGCGTTCGTGCCGTCAAACTCGCGAATCTCCATTTTTCCTGACGCAGAAACGCTACGAATATAGAAATTGTCAAGCCACTTCACTTCCTGCGCCACGCCAATATTAAACGCGCTCGACAATTCTTTACGCTCCAAATCATAAGTCTGCAGCATAGCGCCGTTTTGTGCCACGATAAATCGCCCAGCATTGTCCATCATCACGTTAGTAGTCGCATTATCGGTTTTAATAATCTTCGCCGTTTTTAAGAACTCTTTTTGGCGGTCCTTAGAGTCTGAAATGTCGCCTCTGTAAATTGTCATATTTTTGCCATCAGTCAAGACCACGGTGTCTTTATTGAAATAGCGAGAAATTCGAATTACCGGGGTAGAATCAGTAGCAAAAGTGCCGATCACAAACGGCTCTTTCCAATCTCGCTTCCAAATTCCTGCCACTTTTTTACCGTCAACAGTAGCCGCATAAGATAGACGATCGTCGCCGTAAAGCTTGAAAGATTCGACGCCAACTAAAATTGGGCTGGAAATTGTCGAGCTATCAAGATCAACTCGCCTCAATTCGCCAGTTTCCTGCAAAGCGTAAACCGTGTGCCCGCCAGTCCCCGCAAAGCTGATTTGCTTAATTGCAAAACCAGTCATCGCCGTTACGTCGGTAATTTTCTCTGGATTTTCTCTATCAAAAACCAGCCACTGCACGCCTGTAGTGTTATTTTCCGCTGGATACGAATGCTTCACTAGCGCATAACGAGAATCGCGGTCCCACTCCGACACGGTAAACGTATGATTGTCAGAAGACAGGGAATAGCCAGCCAAAACGCTTACGCTTAATGCGTGTTCCGTGAACTTTTCCTTATCTTTGTTCGTGTCGCGAATGTCGCCAATTGTTAAAATTGGAGTTTTATCTTTAACACCAAATCCCATCAAGAAATTACCAGCTGGCGACAGAGAAACGGATTGTAATGAATCGAACGTTTTTACTTCGGTGGTTTCGCGTTTTGTCGGAATCAGTCTGGCGTAATTCAAATTCGTCACGGTATCAGATTTGATATTCAACGTTTTTTGCCACGGTTCGTATTTATCCAATTTCATCGAAAAAGTGTGTTTACCAGGAAGAACGGTGCTTTTCGTCGGAGTGCGGCGCAGCTCCATATCGTCAACATAAACCAGCGCCCCGCCAGGATGTGATTCATATTGGACAAGTCCAGTCTGTTGCAATTCTTTCGTATTTGGATCAAACGTATAGCCGAGCATTCTAAGCGTCAAAAACGTAAGAAGAATTATAAGTGATAATGTCATCAGCGTGTACACAAAGGTCCGCCGTGCGAGCTCTTTAGTGCGATTCTTTTTCTGGTACATAATTACGGAAATTATAACATATTTTTACACTTGAAAAAACCTTAGGCGATTTGTAATATAATATACAGGAATAAACATTAGGGGGATTAATGGCAAGTAAAAACTACGTAGTAATAAACGGGCGAGCTTACAATACTATTACCGGAATGGTAATGGATGACATTAAGATTGAAAAATCTGAAATAGAAAAAGAACAATCAATCAGTAAGCGTGGTGCATCTGTATCAAATATTCACGCCGCACACGTTCAGAAATCCAGCACGTTAAATCGTCGGCACGTTAAAATGCCGCAGCGTACGCCATTGGCCGCCAAACCCCAGAAAGCTCGCGTCGACGTGAAGCAACATATCGCCGTGAAGAAGTTTTCTACGCCAATTGTTAGCAAGCCAGCCCCTCAGAAAATTGCCATTAACCGCCCAGCCGAAGCTCACCCCGTTACTCGTCGCGCCCAACAAAGAACTCTTAGCGTTAACACTAAATTGCGAAAAGAACGCCAGCCTCTGGCTATGAATAACAATCCGCTTGTCGCCGTCGCTCCGCAAAAAATAGAAAAGCCAGTCGCAAAAACCGCTCATCAATTGAAAAATGAAGCAATCGAGAAAGCTCTGTCAAATGAGATTATCAGCAATAAAAAAGCACGTCGACGCCAGAAAAAAGGCGGCGCCTTGCGTTGGTTGAACACGTTTTCTGTTGGCTTTGCAGTGATGCTACTCGGTGGCTATTTAACATACCTGAGTATGCCAAATATCTCTATAAAAATGGCAGCCGTTCAATCAGGAATTGATGCCAAATACCCAAGCTATAAGCCAGACGGCTACGCATTAAACGGACCTATCAAATTCAAATCAGGCGAAGTCACCATGAAATACGCCTACGCCGACGGAAGTTCAGGGTACACCATAACTCAGCAAAAAAGCGGCTGGAATTCATCAGCAGTGAAAGAATTCTTCTCTGATAAACACAAGAATCCAAACACCACGATGATCGACGGATTGACAATTTACAGTGGCGGAAAAGAAGCGGCTTGGGTGAACGGCGGGATTTTATATCAAATCAGTGGCGACGCGAACCTCTCAAGCAGTCAAATTGAAAAAATTGCCACTAGTTTGTAACTCATCAGATAACGTGCTACAATTCACTCATGACTATTAGAACTCGTTTTGCACCAAGTCCGACTGGCTATATGCACGTCGGCGGTATGCGTACTGCGCTATTCGCTTGGCTCATCACCCGGCAGTCAAATGGAAAGTTCATTCTGCGCATAGAAGATACCGACCAAAAAAGGGAAGTGTCTGGCAGCGAAGAACATATTTATGAATGCCTGAGGTGGCTTGACCTTGTGCCAGACGAAGGACCTGACAATTTTGGCGGCGAATTTGGACCATACAAACAGTCAGAACGGCTTGACATTTACCAGAAATATGCACAAAAACTCATTGACGCTGGCCGCGCTTATGCCGATCCGTACACGCCGGAGCAACTAGACGCTTTTCGCGAAGAAGCCAAAGCCCATAAAAAGCCTTTTTTGTACCGTGATTACCGCCCGGAGAACCCGCCGACCTGGGATGGCAGCCAGCCGCTACGCTTTCGTTCAGAGCCGAAAGCTTATACCTGGCACGACGAAGTCATGGGCGAAATGCACGCCGGCCCAGAGGTAATTGACGATTTTATATTAGTAAAGTCCGACGGCTTTCCGACGTACAACTTTGCGCACATTGTCGATGACGCCGAAATGGGAATCACCCACGTTATCCGCGGGCAAGAGTTCCTTGCCAGCACGCCCAAATACCTTAATCTCTACGATGCGCTGGATATACCTCGGCCAATATTCGCCTCGGTGCCGCCGATCATGAACGAACAGGGCACTAAGAAATTAGCCAAACGCGACGGCGCCAAAGACATCCTAGCCTACAGAGAGGAGGGCTATCTGACAGACGCCATGCTCAATTTCCTCGCTAGCCTGGGATGGAATGACGGCACCGAACAGGAAGTTTTCACCAGAGACGAATTGATCGAAAAATTCAGCCTGAAACGCGTCCAAAAATCAGGCGCGCGATTTGACGAAAAACGCTTGTTGTGGCTTAACGGCGCTCATATACGCAATACTCCTGTCGATAAGCTTTACGAGTATGTGTCGCCACGGGAAGATAACCCGCAAGAAGACGGGAAACAGACTGGTTTCTGGCCGGAATCCGCCTACGCCCCAAACATAACTAAGGAATACCGCATGAAAGTGCTGACTTTAGCGCAAGACCGCCTGAAAATGTTTGAAGATTTACGCGGATTTGACTACTTTTTCGCGGATCCTGAAATTGACACGGAATTGATTGATGGAAATAAGCAACTTCGCAAATTGACCGACGACGAACGACGAGAGTTATTGTCAATTGCTCGCCAAGAATTCGAGAAAATCACAGATTGGACACCAGAAACAATCCAGAATTGCCTTAATGAATTACTGGAAACAACAGGGCAGAAGCCGGGAACTTTGTTTAGCCTGGTGAGAATTGTGACAACGTGGGCGCCGTTTAGTCCGCAACTTAACGACACGCTGGCGCTAATTGGCAAGGAAAAAACTCTGCAAAGAATCGATAATTATCTACAAAAATAGTTTATTCGTGCGCCGAAAATGCTATACTAAGCATAAGCATGAATGTTGAAAAAATAGATAAATCAGGACAAAAAAAGAACGCTCGCTGGGAGTCGTTCAAAGAATGGGTAAAAAAGCATATTCTGGCAATCGTACTCGTGGTGAGCGCGATGGTTATTGCTGGAGTTTTCATAATTGCAATTCACTCAATAAAATACGAGCAGACTGCTAGCGTGGATCTGAAATTGCCAACTAAAAAACCCGCACCGAAGAAGTTTTATTCGCCGCTAACTGGCGCGGAAATCGCGAACGAAGCCGCCGCAAAGCTGCCCGTAACTGGCGTGATGATCGAGAATAGTCCAGCCGCCAGACCGCAGTCAGGGCTGAAGAAAGCTGGCGTGGTTTATGAAGCCGTGGCGGAGGGCGGAATTACTAGGTTTTTGGCTCTGTACCAGGGAGAAAAGCCGGCGCTAATCGGTCCAGTGCGAAGCTTAAGATTATACTATTTGAGCTGGGCGGCGCCGTATCAAGCATCAATCGCACACGTTGGCGGAAGCCCCAACGCTTTATCTCAAGTCAGAAACGGCAATTATCGCGACATCGACCAGTTCTTTAACGACGGATCGTATTGGCGATCTCGCGACCGCTACGCGCCGCACAACGTCTACACCTCAGGAGAAAAACTTGACCAATTGAATAGCGCAAAAGGTTATAACAATTCCGAATTCACCAGCTTCGCGCGAGCAGACGGCAAACCCGTCGAATCGCCAAACGCCACATCTGTAAACATAAACCTCAGCGGCTCTCTCTATAACACCTCATACGCCTACGACAAGGCGTCGAATTCTTACCTCAGGAGCATGGCTGACGCGCCACACGCCGATAGAGAAGATGGGCAAATTGCCCCAAATACCGTTGTAGCTATGGAAGTTGGCGTTGAAGCTCGGGCTCAAAATTACGATGGTTACGAAGATGTCAAAACGACAGGATCCGGCAAAGCTTATATTTTCCAAAACGGCACAGTAGCCACTGCCACTTGGTCAAAAGCAGACATAAATTCGCCGCTTAAATTGACAGACGAATCCGGAAAAGACATTGCCTTAAATCGCGGACAAACATGGATTGCAGCCTTCACGCCAGGAAGGGGAAGTGTTTCATGGCAATAGATCCAGCATCTAAAACCTTGCGCGAGTACAAACAATATTATTACCGAAAAGTCATATTAGTCCTGTTATCAGCGAGCGCCTGCATCATATTAGGACTGGGAATCGCACTCCACTTCACGGCAATTTCCATATTCCAGCTAAATTTTTGGATTATCATTTTAATTACCGCTATCTTGCAAATCCTATTTTCAATTTCTATCGTTAAAATCATCGCTGCGCCGCTTAATAAAATTCTGGCGGCACTTTCTCATAAAATTGGCGAACTAACCACCGACACTCCGCCAAACCCTAACGATAAACGCTACGAAAAAACTGGATTTAAGACGGCGCTTCAAGCAATTTATGGCGATTATCAACCAGAGCAAAAACCAACTAGTGACAACGACAAGCCAAAAATCCCGCTCACTCAGGCCCTAAATCAAGCCAGCACTGGCGTCGTGATTCTTAATTCTAATCAGAAAATTATCTTCGCCAATTCCGCCGCCCCGATTTCCAGGAACGCAAAAGGCGAGGATTTTCTGGCGCTTGATTTTCTAAACGAACCGAGCATTTCCGATTGGCTTCACGAAATCTCCAATGAGAAAATTAAAGCCGAGCACCGTTGGCAACGCATTAGTACCAACCCTGACATCATCCAAAAAACGCGGATTTTTGATATCGTGGTTTCATTCGAGAAAGGCGCCGCCGCCGAAACTGTCATTTTTCTCATCGACAAGTCTAAAGGATATTTACCAGAAGAAGAGGACCTTAATTTCATTTCGTTCGCTGCTCACGAGCTTCGCGGACCGATTACAGTTATTCGTGGCTATCTGGACATTATCAATGAAGAGTTCGCTGGACGCTTACAGGGCGACGAAAGGCAGCTTCTTGATAGGCTGGTCGTTTCGTCCAACCGATTGTCTAGCTACATTGACAACATTCTTAACGTTGCCAGATATGATAGACATCACTTGAAGGTTTATTTATTAGAAGACACTGTCGCTAATATTTATGCCTCGATCGCCGATGATATGCAGCTTCGCGCCTCGACTCAGCACAGAATGCTCAGCGTCAATATTCCAGACGACCTCCCAACCGTAGCTGCTGATCACGGAAGTATCGGGGAAGTGATTGGTAATCTAATTGACAATGCCATCAAATACAGTTTTGAGGGCGGGTCTGTAACCGTTTCCGCAGAGAAAAAAGGCGACTTCGTGGAAGTGTCTGTCGCTGATAATGGAATTGGTATGCCGGCGAATGTTGTGGACAATTTGTTCCACAAGTTCTATCGATCGCACCGATCACGCGAGGCCGTGGCTGGGACGGGAATTGGACTTTATATCTGCAAAGCTTTTGTCGAGTCTCACGGCGGCTCGATAACGGCTCGATCCCGCGAAAACGAAGGCTCGGTTTTCTCGTTCACTTTGCCAATTTATGCTACAGTTAAAGATAAATTGTTAGAAGACGGGCAGCTGAATAATCAATTGATACGAAAGGGCGGCGGCTGGATAAAAAATCACGCTATGTATAAGGGCTAGGAGGAATTATGATAAAGACAATTTTATGCGTAGAAGATGACCGATTTATTGGCGAAATGTATGTCAGAAGCTTGCAAAAAGCAGGCTACGATGTGACGTGGGTTGTTGACGGAAATGATGGGCTAGTGGCGGCGCGCAACCAGAACTTTGACTTGATAATCTTAGATTTGATGCTACCAGAGCAACGCGGCGACCAGATTTTAGACGCGCTGAGAAATAACAATGTCGATTTGGTTCCGAATAGTAAGATTTTGATTATGACCAATTTTGAGCAAGACGAAGCTTCGCGTAAATCCGTTATGAGTCGCGTTGACGGATATCTAATTAAAGCTGACATTACGCCGCGGAATTTGATAGATGTCGTTAAGCAGATGAGTAGTGACGACTAAAAACTGAAGAAATATCACGATTATCGCGGAGAACCGCTGTTTTTCTTTGAAAACCCTCAATTCGCAATGTTCGCCAGGAAAATCAACGTAGAATAATAAAAAAGAGCCCTTCTATGGATTCCCACGGTGTCTCATATGCAGTGCTCACCGTCTTTAGCGATGAATTGCTTCAAATATTACCAAGAAATGGCACTTATAAAAAATATACCCTATGGTAAACGACGGAATCGTCGGATAAAAAAGCGCCGGACGATGCCGGCGCGCTCAAGGGCTCTTAAATGCTCAGTTAAAACTTTTTGAGTAACATCCGGAAGAGAGCGGTGTAAATCCGAGTATCGCCTTGTGCCACTACCAAGTGATTGAATGATCGAAAATATCCATTTACGAAATAGAATGCTTGATAGTATGTCGGACGATATTTTTCTCATACACTTTGCCATAGATGACCCTTTCAATAGTTGACGCTCTGACAATGCGGGTTGGCTGAATTATCTATTGTCAGAAATGATTTTTATTAGATTAAATCTTTTGCGATCGCTCCTCTGAGATAAAATAAGGTAATCACCACTATAATTATAGTGAGTATACTGCAAATATAACGGACGCGCCATCTTCTGTCTGAGGGTAAATATAGAGTTAGTTGCCGTAAGGTATCAGTAGGATTAATGACAATACGCCAACTAGTATATATGCTATCAATGCTGGTCTCGTCAGATACGGTTCGGTTAAACGATTAACTTGAGTTACATCGTAGTAATCCCAAAGTCGCCATCCGCAAACCATTAGACCAATACCGGCGAATATACTTAGATAGCCACTGACATCAAGGTGCCAAAGAAAGTTTGGTGTATCAAGTAGTGAGATGAAGATGGCAACACCAGTGGTCGACCAGAATCGTACTGAAGGCTTAAGACCGACAGTAATAGCGCATGCTGCGGCGACCATAACAGACTCGACAAGAGGATTTCCTGTAAAAAAGACTTGTACATAATAGCTGAGATGCCCGTGTTTAGGATCAGTACTACCAATTAGCCAGCCAATCCCGTATATCAGTACCATCATAACGGCCAACGACAGTATCAGACGTAAGAAATCAGCAACAAAAACGTCCCTGATAGTTATTTTCGTGTGTTTTGATGTTTTTGTCAGGTGCAGGAAGCTACGCATAAAATAATAGTAACGCCGATAGTTTAAGTGAGCAGTTTACCGACATGCTCAGGTCTCTTCTCTACGACAGCACGCAGAACCCTCGACCTACGTCACAGAGGTAGTCGTGGCTCGCCCAGGACGGCTTTACGTAGGCTCCCACGTTTGTGGTCTGCCACCGCTCAGGCTTTCCCCCACAGCCGACACGAATCTGGTACGGGCTGTCGTTAGGGAAATCGAAACTCCAGTTGGCGGTCCACCGGTCAACTCGAGAGAAGTTGGCCCACCCGGAACGTCCTCCCGGCTGGGAGATCCAGATGCCAACGACCGCCGAGTCGTTCCACTCGACTGCTCCCCCACTACAGATCACGGTGCTACCGTAGGTGGTAGCGTGGGCCTGCGGTGGTGCCGCGACCGAGATTCCGGTCGCAACGAACAGCGCTGCGAGAAGCGCAACCATCTTATTCCTCATTACTCTTCCTTTCTCGTGAGTAGGGAATGATTGCGTTTATGATTATACTCTCATTGGAAATATTTTTGCAATAGCCTTTAGCTTTTTTTGAGAATAAAGCTTACTGGGAGTCGCGATCCTGCCTAAGATTCTCGCATGTCGCTAATTGGGCTGCGACGTATATTACGTACGAGCGGCGGCACAACGCTAAGCAGACCAGTGAGAATACACGCTAGTAAGATGAAGAGTATTTGTTGTAGATCTATACCGACGAGACGTATACTATTATTTGAGCTAATTGCACCAAATCCATATTGGGCCTGCGCTGTAAGTTGTGGTGCGAATTGATTATCCAGTATATATGCACCCGTGAAGCCGATGATACCAGCAAATACAGCTACTAAAGTGGATAAAATTATCGCATAAAGCATATATACGAGTACAATATCAATTCTCTTAAAACCAATAGCTCGGAATACTGCTGTTTCATGTCTGCCATCAACAATTGTACGGCCGATCGTAATCCACATAATGAGTGCCGCCAGCGTTACGACACCTATCATAACGTAGACCGACCACTTCTTAAACATATTTTGCATATCGTCTAGTGCGGCGCTATTACTAAATGCTAGGCTAGCTTGGTACGGCCGGCCAATTGGCTTGCACGAGTTATCGTATTGAACTGTACAACCCTGTTCGTCGATGAACTTCTGTGCGTCACTGGCGCTAGCAAATTCGACAAAACGACGCTTATTATCCTCATTACCCATTAGATAGAGGGGCTCGTAGGTTAATAAGTCAGCATAGTCAGTTTTGTTGGGCAGCTGGTTGTATAGTGTACGCGGTATGGCTTGTCCAATTCCCTCTGTACGTAGCATCTCAGCAAGTATGTCGTTGGTAGTGCGGGACTTTTCACGTTGTTGTTCTTGTTCTGGATTGAGCACCTCACTACTAGGTGACATTCCAACCACCTTGAAAGTGATAAATTTGCTAATGGCCACCGTTTCTTTGCCAAATTTTGCGTCAAAAAGTCTTTGATTTACTTCCCGTTTTTTCTCTTCAACTGTACGCGTGTCATGGGTGATAGCAGCATTTTCACATTTCGTAGGATCGGGTAGGTTGTACAACAAGCTTGGTTTTTGATAATTTTTGTTGTTTTGGTTGGCGGCAATTTCTTTCTTTTGTTGTAATGTTTTTTGTATCAATGACTGTGAAACACTGTTTCGATAGCACATTTTGAAACTTAATTTGGCAATGTTGTCGCGGATAATTTTGAGACGTTCAAATTTTTCAGCGGCACTAGCACTTGCTGGTAATTTCTCTAATTTTAATAGCTGCTCAATAACATTTTGTGGCAGAATAACTGGTAAGCTTGATCCATCAGGTCTCCAACCTGCATTATCAGGCAGTACGATCCCTTTTGTCGTTTCAGGGGGTGCCAGAGTTATGCCTGAAGTGTTAATCGGGGGGTTTACATAATGAGTATTCACTTCTGCTTCGTTTGAAGAGTTGTGAAACACCTCCTTGCCATCAATGAGAGGGGACAATGACGATCTCTTTTTGATAGCATACGATTCTTCGGTAAAAGTTTTAATTGCGCCGTACTGCTTGGCGAGTTGTGACAATTTTGTCTCGTCAAAAGCTGGCGTACTGCTATATTTTTCTTTTAATAGCTGAAGCGTGATACCATTTGGATCATTAATAGATAGTTGTGTAGAACCATCAGATGTTTGCGTATATGGCGGCCGATCGTTGACATGAGAATACTCTAAACCCAGACGTTTTGCTTCAGTAGTTTTTTGTGCGACCAATGATTCATACCGTTTTTTTGCTTTAGCAACCAATCCGGGATCACGAATAGTTTTATAGAATTCGTCTGCGCTGGGAGGGGTATTTAGCACGCTAACAATGTAACGACTCGTTAGCCCCTCTTTGCGAAACGAGTCAATGCTCTGAAATAACCCATGAGTAACGAGCGAAGCAGCAATTAAAACACCAAACAACATACTTGCCAATAAGACAGTAAGGAACGTCCGTAATTTACGAGCACGGAGCTTCGTGAAAGCCAATACTCCAACGTCAGCTAGCTTGATCATAAAGCCTCCCGTCCTTTAGTGTAATGACACGGTCAGCCTGGGCTGCGACTTCAGTATCATGTGTAGCGATAATTACCGTCGTACCATATTGTTCTCGAATCTGCTGAAATAGTTGGATTATATCATGACTATTTGCAGAGTCGAGATTGCCAGTCGGCTCATCAGCCAAGATGATAGCAGGTCTATTGAGTAGCGCTCGAGCAATGGCGGCACGCTGAATCTGCCCACCCGAAAGTTCACGTGGACGATGATTTAGTCGATCATATAAGCCAACTTGCCGTGCTAATTCTTCAATGCGCTGTTTACGCTCCGCGCGTTTCATGCGCTGTGGCATTGAGGCGACTTCAATATTACGACGCAATGTCAAAAACGGTTGTAAATAAAATGACTGAAAAACAAATCCAATGGTTTGGTTACGAAATTGTGACAATCGACGGTCACTCATCTTACGAATTTCTTGACCATTGACGACAACCTCGCCAGAGGTAGCTTTGTCTAATCCGCCCAGTAAATGCAGTAGGGTACTCTTACCACTGCCACTCACGCCAACAAGAGCAATGAATTCGCCTTTACTAACCTCCAGAGAAACACTATCAACGGCCCTGATTTTTTGTTTACCAATTTTGTATTCTTTGACCATATCCGTAGTTCTAATGATAATTGATTTATCGCTATCTGGATCCGTGCCCCCCCCGCCATGCCGTGTAATCATAGTATTTATATTATTATCTTCCATAATAAAGCTTATCGTTAACGTTATTATAGCTAAGAACTGTCCCCTTGGTCAATAAAACATTGATAGCTGGTGTTGTACCGCGCGTCTCATCAATAGTAAAAATCCTCAAGTTATAATTATTGGTTCATATGCGGGTAAAATATTAAAATATACGCCGGGCATACGCCCTAGTATGCGTTTCAAGGTGGCGCTGTCTTAAGGGGGTTGGAATGCTCCCTTGGTCATTGGTGAAACTGATAGAGCGTTCATACTTACCCCGCTCACTTAACATGCACTCCAAGGAGTGCAGCCAAGATGATCGGATGCGTATTGTCACAAGCGAGACGGCCCTAAAATATCTTGAAGAGGATATTGTTAGCGTCGAAAAAGAATTAGCAGAGCTGGATGAAGAAATTGCTAGGCAGCCGAATTTGACCAAGTTTTGCAATATGCAAAATATATTTTGGAACACCTGCCAGAACTACTACTCGACCTCTGCAATCCACTGCGAAAAGCCGCCTTTTTCGGTGCTATATTCAACAAACTTCCAACCTACGAACAAATAAACTTTGGAACCCACAAAAATAGCCCGCCACCAGAGGTAAACGAGCTGTTTCAAATCCGAACGGAATATAAATCCCTTTTTGGTGACCCCACCGGGAATCGAACCCGGGTTGCCAGGATGAGAACCTGGTGTCCTAACCGCTAGACGATAGGGCCATAACTCCATGGATTATACCACGAAAAGGGAGGGCTTGTCTACTTTTTCGCATCCATACAACCTCTACGTCATATTTATCACTTGAGATTTTCCTGAAAATTCGCCATAATAAAACTATGAAAAAGGGCGGGATTTACTTTAAGCCTCACGCAATTTCCAGATTTTGGTTAAGACGGTTGTGTGAAGTGGCATTACTGAGCTGTTTTACGATCATTCTTTTATATGCATGGGCGCGATTTATACCGACCGGCTATCAATTGCCAATCGGATTATCTGTCTCAGACTTAGCGGCTGGCGTGGCAGGAATCGGCAGCTTAATTGTGCTGATTTTATGTTTTTGGCTTCCCAGAAAACACGAAATTGAAATCGGAATTTTCGTATATCTATTAACCGTCACCGTCGCCACGACCACCATAATCACCAGCGGCGGAGTCGTTTCACCATTCCTGGTTATGTGGATTATCGTGGCAATTTTTGCAGGATTTTTCGGCGCAATAATCTTAGGAATAATGGGGCTTTTGGTTATTCTGCAAATTATATCTACCAGCGTTCAACAGGGAATAAACATACAATTCATCATCGGCTACCTATTCTTCGGATTTTTGCCTTTGATTTTTAGCCTTGTTCTATGGGTTCGCCGCCAAAAAACCGACGACAACACATCCAGCTTGAAGAATAAACTTTCCGCCGTTGAAAGTAAGTCTGATGTGGTGATCAATGCCATCGACGACGGCGTTCTGGCGATCTCCAAAGACGGTAACATCGAACTGATAAATCCGTCCGCTCAACAGATTATCGGCTGGGACCAAGGCGACGCGCTCGGACTTAACTGGAAAAGCGTCTTAAAACTCGTCACCTCAGACGGAAAAGACGTAGAAGACCTCGAGAATCCAATAGCCCAATCCTTATCAAAAAATCAGCCAACACACAACGATAAATTATTCCTATTGACCAGCTCCGAAAAGCGGATTTTAGTGTCAATCGTCAGCTCTCCAGTCGGCACGGACGGCGAAGGAATCATCGTAGTTTTCCGCGACATCACCAAAGAAAAAGCTGAGGAGCGCGAGCAAGCCGAGTTCATCTCCACCGCCAGCCACGAGATGCGTACGCCAGTTGCGTCAATTGAGGGCTATTTGGGTCTGGCGTTAAATCCAGCCACCGCTCACATCGATGAGAAAGCCCGCGACTTCATCACCAAAGCCCACGAATCGGCGCAACATCTGGGGCGGCTATTCCAAGATCTCCTCGATATCAGCAAAGTTGAAGACGGGCGAATGAAAAACAACCCGAAAATCATCAACGTAAACGAATTTTTGAAGGATATTTTTGATGGTTTGGCGACAAAAGCCAGCGAAAAGCAGCTCAATTATATCTTCATGCCAGACATAATTGATGAAGGTAAAGAGAAGTCGTTGCAGCCGATTTTTTATGCTAATATTGACCCCGATCATTTTCGGGAAGTCGTTAGCAATTTGATTGAAAATGCCATTAAATACACGCCATCGGGCGAAGTTGTCGTTAATGTTACCGGCGACGATAAACAGATTTCTGTAAGCGTGAAAGATAGCGGCATTGGCATTCCCGCCGAAGATATTCCGCATTTATTCCAAAAATTTTATCGAGTGGACAATTCTGACACGAGAGAAATTGGCGGGACTGGCTTGGGGCTGTATTTGAGCCGCCGCTTAGCCGAGGCGATGTCTGGAAATTTGCGAGTTGAGAGTAAATATAAAGAGGGAAGTACTTTCTATTTGGAAATTCCTCGTATGAGCAGTTCGGACGCAAAACAACGCCTAGAGTCTACGAAGATTGAAAAGGCTGAAGATCTAGCGCCATACTCTCTAACTTCAGAAAAAACCGAAATTGCTACAGAAGAAAAGACGGAAGATGTCGCAATTGAAAATAATAGCGAAATTGTCGATTCAGATCCAGTCGCAATCGCAACTCCAGAAAATCCAGCTCCATCCGCGCCCGTAGTCCCAACGACCCAGCCAGAAATTCCACAACCAGCCAGAAATTCCTCTGAGCCGACGCTGGCTGAAATTGAGGAAGAATTGCGAAGAAAACGCCAGCAGCTATCAATTCCTGGTCGCGAATAATAACCATAAGGGCTATGGATTTTTTGTCAAAACTTCAGTATAGTATAAATATATGACAAAAATTTTATTGGTTGAGGACGACAAAAGCTTACGCGAAATTTACGGCGTACGACTTTTGGCGGAGGGCTACGATATCGTTTCGGCGGGCGACGGCGAAGAAGCTCTGGCCATGGCAATTAAAGAACGTCCGCAATTAATCTTAAGTGACGTGATGATGCCAAAAATATCTGGCTTTGATATGCTGGATATTTTACGCTCAACGACAGAGACAAAAGACGTTAAAGTTATCATTATGACCGCGCTATCATCAGAAGACCAAAGGAAGCGTGGCGAGCAGCTTGGCGCCGATAAATACTTGGTGAAGTCTCAGGTGGGAATAGAGGACGTCGTGAGAGCAGTCCACGAAGCCCTGGGCGACCTTCCGGGAGTCGGCACAAATCCAGTGCCAGTTTCACAACCAACTCACACATATGAACCAGTTGCTCCAACTCCTCAACCAACTCCAGCAGTGCCGCAGCCAGTTACTAGACCTGACGTTTCTTCATTATCGCCGCAACCAACTACTCCCGCTACAGTATCGGCAACTCCTGTAGTAAATCCGCTTATACAGCAACATCCACAACAGGCATTTGCTCCAGCACCACAGCCGCTACCTCAACCAGTGCATACTCCAGCACCGCAACCAATTCCGACGCCTCAGCAGCAGCCAGCAACTCTACCACAGCCCATGGCACCATTTTCGTCGCCCACACCACGACCCTCAGGACTTGGTGATCGCGTGATTCAACCTTTACCAGCTGATGATTCCCAGAATTCTGTAGATATTTCCAAGCTTATGGCGCAAGAATTAGACAATACACAGAGAATTTCACAACCAACTCCAGAGTCTCAACCAGTGCAGACTCCAGCACCGCAACCAATTCCGACGCCTCAGCCAGCACCAAATCCTATCGAACAGGTTAACTCAATGCCTCCTACCCAAACACAACCTCAGGAGCAAATCATTCCACATCAACCGTCAGAAACTCCTCAGCCGACACAATTTCCACCGATAAATCCGCAACAATGACAAACCCAGACACAAAGCAAGAATCTTGGCGCCTCAACAAATTCGTGGCGCTGTGTTTGGGCGTTTCCAGGCGGAAGGCTGACGAATTGATAGAAAAAGGGAAGATTACTATTGACGGTCAGCCCGCCAGACTGGGTCAACAAATTTCTGACGCAAATAAAATTTCCTACAACGGCAAATTGCTAGAATTGAAGTCCAAACAACTCATTATCCTACACAAGCCAACTGGATATCTTTGTTCGCGCGCCTCTCAGGGCGGCGTTCCGACAATCTACAAATTGCTACCGAAGAATCTTCACCACTTAAAACCTGTTGGTCGCCTGGATAAAGACAGCTCCGGACTGATTCTCATGACGAACGACGGCGATTTTGCCCACAGCATGACGCATCCGTCGTTTTATAAGATTAAGCGATATCTCGTTACAATCGACCAGCCATTGCAACCTCTACATCGCCAAATGATCAATGATTTTGGCGTGCAGCTTCCTGACGGACGCAGTCAATTGACACTAGAAAGACAACACGAAGGCGATGATTATCGCTGGATAGTAGAAATGAGCGAGGGAAGGAATCGTCAAATTCGGCGAACTTTCGATGCGTTAGGCTACACTGTCAAAAAACTTCATAGAACAAACTTCGGCAATTATTCGCTCAGCGACCTCAAGAGAGGCGAATGGCGAGAAGAGAAATTCACGAATTCATAATTTACTCCGCGGCTCTTTACATTTTACAGTAAATATTGTAATATAGCTTTTGTGCTAAATTTGACAGAAAGTGTAATTGCAAAATGGAAACGCTAGGGCGCGAATCTGAACCTTTGCCCTCAGAAAAACTAAGAGCAATCATACGCAACCTTAAGGAAGAAAGATCGGATACCATAGAAAAACTGTTCTATGAGAAGGATAAGTCCGACATTTTACCAAAATTCCTAGAAAACCAAATCTACGCTTACATCGAACTTATTAAAGAGGTCGAGAAATACACTACGAAATTTGAATATCCTATATCTGTAGCGTTCAAAGATGACGACAATAACGTCTACTACTGCATAAATAACCCCGAAGAAAATTGCTACATAACACTTTACCAAAATCCAATTAACGAAGAATCTCCAAAGGTATACATCCATAATTACACCAGAGAATATAATAGCGACAGCAGAGAATGTACACTCGTCGTAGACGAGCCTGAGAAGTTCACAATAGAAAATAACCCGCATTATTTTACGGATTTCCTGAAAATAGTCCACCCGTGCGAGGCTTATATAAATAGTGTGCTCGCCAAAATGCCTTAAAACTGCTATAATATATAATCATGTCTAAATTACCAACAGTCGCCATCATCGGGCAAGCCAACGTCGGCAAAAGCTCACTATTTAATCGCTTGACGCGCTCTCGCACGGCCATAGTCGCCAGGGAAGCCGGAACAACTCGCGACAATGTTGTTGGTAAAGTCTCATACAAACGACGCAACGTCGACTCTACGCCGTCAGATGACTATTCGCAATTTTGGCTCATCGACACAGCCGGACTTAAGACTGCCGAGGACGAATTCGAGGCGACCATTCAGGACCAAATCGCTGACGCCTCCGCTGCTGCCGATGTAATCCTCGTAACCGTCGATTCCACTGTTTATCCTTCTGACGCTGATCGACAATTGGCCAAAAAAGCCCTAAAAAGCGGCAAGCCAGTCATTTTAATCGCCAATAAAGCAGACTTAAAAGGCTCTCTTTCTATCGACGAATTCAAACGACTCGGCATTAAAAACATCATAAAAACTTCCGCCGAGCACAGCATTGGCATTTCGGAGCTTCTTGATAGCATTGCCGAACTTATTCCGCCAGCCACCGAAACCGCACCTGACGACATCATTCGTGTTGCACTAATCGGCCGCCCGAATGTCGGAAAGAGTAATCTATTCAATACCTTAGCGGGCAAGCAGCAAGCCATCGTCGCCAACGTCGCCGGCACAACTCGCGACGTAAACCGCGTTCAAGTTCGTTATCACGGACAAACAATTGAATTGCTCGACACCGCTGGAATTCGCCGCCAAGGAAAGCAGGAAACGGGAATTGAAAAGTTCTCAGTTCTTCGCACAATGCAAGCCATCAACGAAGCCGACGTTTGTCTGCTTCTTATGGACGTCAATGAACTTAACGTTCAATTGGATCAGCGCCTAGCTGGAATTATTGACGAGGCGGGCAAGGGGCTAGTTCTAGTTGTCAGCAAATGGGACTCCGTCGAAGGTAAAGATGCTTACACACACGATGAAATCGCGCCACAAATCAGCTATAACTTCAAGTTCACGCCGTACGCGCCACTGATATTCACCTCTTCCGTCACTGGACAGAATGTCGCTAAGTTATTCGACCTAGCGCTTGATATCTATAAGCGTCGTCGCCAAGAATGTAAGACTCGCGCCTTAAACGACATTTTACAGAAAGCCATCGCCGCACATCCACCAGCTGGTCTGAAAAATTCGCACCCGAAGCTACGCTACATTGTCCAGACTGACGTTGCTCCGCCGTGGTTTGTTGTATACGGCAGCAATCTAAAATTCGTCCACTGGAGCTACAAACGTTACTTGGAGCGAACTTTACGTGAAGCTTTCAATTTTGCGGGAACGCCAATTAAAATGTCTTTCCGTGACGAAAAACAATTAAAAGCCAATCGCGAACGCGTCGCCCGCGGCCTAGCGCCCGTTACCAAAGCTTACAAGCAAGCCAAAAACGCCGAAAAGATCGCTTAATCTTATTCTTACAGCAATTTCTATTGACTTTTTTACACATATGTATTATAAATACTATCAGCTTTCGGACAAGTTGAGTACATCCTTGCCCGAAAGCGCACTTTGACAAGCAGAACTTTGAAAGAGGTGATGATAGATGTGCCCTCCAGATATTGCGGTGGTGCATCGCCCCCAAAAAGGGGCTATGGCTTGGCTCTTCAAGAAGGGTATGCCACAAGATCCTAAACCAGTATTTGTCTGGCCCAGACTCGTCACTGCGATTAAGGATGTCGGATATTTCAGTAGACGAGAATTAAGTGTTCTTGCGGTAGGGCTGATTATAGTGACAATTGCCACGATAAAGATGCTCCTATTCGTACCTGGACTGAATCAGTCCGTAGTTGGTCTTCTAACTCGCGGTCTTGAGACGTTCCTCCCCGCGGGGTGGGCAACAGGGGCTGCCTGGACTGTTGGTATGGCAGGAGTTTTCCTCATGGGAAGCTTCACGAACTACACACCATCACAGAGGCTCCTTCACAAAACCAAAGCTACCAGATGCGAGGCGTATAATATCATATTACTCTTAGCATTATGGGAAGAGCAAGCTTTTCGCTCTGGAAGCGAGAAGTGGAACTGGCGCGAACGAGTGCGCGCTAGCGTGTGTTTTGGACTCCTGCACATCACAAATATCTGGTACAGTTTCGCAGCAGGGATAGCCCTATCCGTGACTGGCTTCGGTTTTTTGCTGGTGTATTTGTGGTGCTACCGCAAATACCGTAGCCAGATTATAGCTACGGCGGCAGCTGCGACGGTGCATGCATTGTATAATGTCATAGCCCTCAGTATCATTGCTGTTGTATTGGCGATCGATATTGCCAAGCTGCTGTAGTCTCCTGCGAACCTCTGTCAAAGTCTCTGCTTGTCATGTTCGCTCCATAGATGCGTGTCTATGCTGATGAGTCGGAAACGACGAAAGCGAACTTTTATTCAAACATCATCAATTGCGCCGACAAAACTTCACGCGTAATTTCGTCTGCATGCTCACCAATTAGCACAATTTTTGCTGGCTCTTCCGCCGCAGAATTAGCTATTTGAATCTGATTTTCCGTCGCCTCCAAATGATGCCGCGCACCATTATCATCAATAAAACAACCCTTCATTCGCCTGAGTTTATAAGCATCAAAAAGTTCCGGCCAAATTTTTTCCAGAGTCGCCGCAGCAATTTTCATACCAGAAACATCCAGCACGGCATACGTTGGATTGTCCGGCACGACCAGCTCGCCATCGTACTTATCGAAAAACGTTAGTAATCCCGACGGCGTGGTCATTTTATTGATATCAAATTTACCTCGTGGCGCGCTCAGTATTTTTCCGTAAGGCAGGGAGTTCAGCTTAGATTCATATCGTAGTCGCTCATCGTCACCTAGCAAATCTTCTTTGGTTACTAAAATCATATCAGCCGCTTGCAACTCAATTTCATGCGCCGGCTCAATTCCATGTAAAATCTCATGTGCGTCAATAACATAAAAACTCTGCGCCAACTCGTACTTATTGAATATTTGTGCATTAATCAATTTCTCGACCAAATTCATCGTTCGCGCCACACCAGTCGCCTCAATAAACACTGGGGCGGGGGAATTGCGACAAAAGTCAAGTAACATCCGTGTCAATGCATGCTTCGACGAACAACAAACGCAATCGCCAGCCAAAGTCGTCACAATATCCGCCAACTTTTCCAATCGATAACCGTCAACGTTTTCATTAGCATATTCATTCTCAATCACCCGAGAGCCCTTATAGTCACTTTGTTGCAATAAGAATTCAAGGACACTAGTTTTCCCAGCACCCAACGAGCCATTCACCAAATATAACGGAACTTTATCGATAACCGCTCGCCCATCATCAAACGGCGCATTAATGCTAAATTCCAAATCGTCATCGCGCTTTGCCATATGCTTATTATACGTCATTTTCACAAGGTGATATACTAAGTTTATGAAAGTCATCTTAGCATTGGGAAATCCAGGCGAAAAATACACAAACACGAGGCATAATGCTGGGTTTTTAATTATTGATAAATTTGCATCAGAGAATAATGCAGTTTTTTGCAATAAGCCAAAATTTTCCGCAGATATCGCCGAAACAAACATCTCTGGAGAAAAAGTTTTACTAGTTAAGCCAACTACTTTTTACAACGAGGTCGGAATTTCCGCCCGAGCAATCTTAGATTTTTACAAATTGATATTGGATGATTTACTAATTATTCACGATGACACAGCGCTGGACTTTGGTAAAATTAGAACTCGCAAAGGCGGACGAGACGCGGGTAGTAATGGCTTAAAGTCGCTCCACTCTCACGTCGGATCAGACTTTTGGCATATTCGTATTGGCACAGACAATTTGCTCAGACGTCAAGTCGGTGACGTAGATTTTGTCCTAGGCAAGTTCAACTCAGACGAGCAAAAGATTCTCCAAAGCTGGATATTGCCCGAATCAATTAACTTGGTCGAGAAATTTATTAACGGAACTATCGAGCCGTTCAGTATAAAATATTAAACCAGATTCTAGCGTCGTTTTCGCGGCACAATTTTTGAAGCGCCGTTCTTCAATTGCTCTTCAGCTTGATGTAATTTTGTAGCCGCAGCTTCTTGCAGATTGATCGATCGGGCTTCCAATATACTGCTGCCGACCGCCAAACTCACGAACAATAAGCCCAAGCCACCCGTCGCCCATTCCGGCAATTCCAAGTGGAATAATTTAGCAATCATCATCACGCCGAGCGCCATAATTGCCCAGTGAGCGCCATTTTCCAGATATTTATATTTACTAAGCGCGCCTGTTCTTAGCAAATATACGGTTAGCGATCGAACCCAAATCGCTCCAGCGCCCAGCCCAGCCACGATTAGTAGCACACTGTTGGTAATGGCGAACGCACCAATCACACCGTCAAAGCTAAAGCTGGCGTCCAGAACCTCCAAATATAACAAGCTAGCGAACGCCGCCCAACCAGTTTTAATTTTAACGGATTTCGCGTCATCTTCATGGAAAAATGACCCAAATAGTTCCAATCCGATATGCAGCACAATTCCAAGAACCGCTGAAATCAGCACCAAAGATTTATGCGGCGCCTCGACCGTAAAATACAAAACAGCCGCCACGCTAAGCATTATGCACACCTTAAAATTCTCAAATCGCCCAGCCTTCGCCAAAATCGGCTCAACATGTCGCATCCAGTGAACACGTTTGTTGTAATCGATAAAATAGCTAAGTCCAATCATAATCAAAAACGCACCACCAAACGCGTCAATCATCGGCGACGCCTCATGCAGGATCTTGCCGTACTCGACAGGTTTATGTAGCGCCAGATTGACAACATCCATAAATCCGTGACCGCTCGCAATCATCACAATAGCAATTGGCAATATAAATCGAACGACAAACACCGCCACAAATATGCCAGCCGTCAGGAAGATTTTCTGCCAGACTTGGCTCATTCCCGCCAAAACCTTGCTATTTATCACCGCATTGTCGAAGCTAAACGTGACTTCCAAAACCACTAAAATAGTAAATAGCCAAAGACCGCTAACGCCCATATGGCTAAAAATCAAACTGCCCAAACCTAAGGTCAATAGAACTGAAAACCAGAAAATCCGAAACGGATGATGTGAATGTAAAAGATGTTTCATATTGATTTAGTATAGCATAAGCATGGAGTATAATTTTATATATGGCACAAAAATCGCCAGATGGTCGCATAAAAAAGTTTTTATCAGCCAACAGCGAATTGATCGGTTGGGTGGTTTTTGGCGTCCTTATAATTTCTATTTATCAATTCAGCTCACGATTTGGCGTTATGTTATTAAACGGAGAATTTGCAGAATGGTGCAATAAATTACTTCCGTCATTACAAGATTTCATCACGCTGACGCTAAGCGTAATTGTCGAGGCGGTCCCATTCTTAATTTTAGGAATTATCATATCCGCGCTTATCAGATACTTTTTATCATCAAAAGATGTCTTCAAAATGCTACCAAAAAACGCCTTTCTTCGACGAATTGCGCTCTCTATGATCGGACTATTTTTGCCCGTATGCGAATGTGGCAACGTACCAATTGCACGCAGCTTAATAGCGAACGGATTAAAACCTGCCGACGTTATTAGCTTTCTTTTCGCCGCACCAATCATAAACCCGATAACCATAATTTCAACCATGACCGCCTTCAGCTTTGACGCCCGAATAGTTTGGTGGCGAATTATTTTTGCGCTAATTATCGTACAAATAACCGCTTTTATCGTCAGCTTTTTAAAGGAAGATTCCGTCATTAATCCAGAATTTGAAAAACTTTGCCGCCCTCATAATCACGGTTCAAAATTGTCAAACCTATTCAGCTCATCACGCAATGAATTCTGGCAATTATTTACTATGTTAGCCTTAGGTGCTAGCATCGCAGCCGCCACACAAATCTTCGTTCCGCGATTCATCATAAACGCCGTCGGCGGCGACATTTTCCTATCAGTCATATCCATGATCACACTAAGCTTCATCATCTCGATATGCTCCAGCATCGATGCATTCTTCGCACTGGCTTACGTGCGAAATTTCACAACAGGCTCAATTTTATCTTTCTTGCTATTCGGACCGATAATAGACATTAAAATGATTACGCTATTAAAAACAACTTTTCGCTGGAAGTTTATTGCAACAATTACCTTAATTGTATTCATCTTGTCGCTAACTGTCGGGCTGGGGGTTAACTTATATGTACGCTAATCTTACCAAATCAATTGGCGGAATTATCATTTGTGCATATATTTTGCTATTAGCTTGGCGTGACCAACTCGGCTTTTACGTTCATCCACGCTATCACACATTCGCGGTCGTAATTAGCGTAATCGGCGTTATACTTTTGCTTATTGATATAATGTTGCAATTAAAAAATAAATCCGCAAAAGATAAATCTAGAATTGGCTTGAAAAAAATTGCCCCAATATCTTATTTTGCAATAATTATATTATCAGTCGGATACATATTACCGCCAAAGCCACTCTCTCCAAGCAGTCTCGCACAAAAAGAAAGTCCTGCGATTATTGAGCCCGAAAGTCGTTGCGAAACACCTCAGCCAAAAGAGAACTCTTCTACAATCTCAATAAATCGCTGGAAAACCGCTATAAATTCTTGCAAAGAAGCCGCTTATTTTAACGGCAAAGATATCACCGTAACCGGCTTCGTTTCAAATGATCTGTTAAAAAACTACGGCTATAATTACTTCAATATTGCCAGATACGTTATAAGTTGCTGCGCTGTTGACAGCGTGCCTATGAAAATCCTGGTCGAGAAAAACTTTTCGACAGACTACCCAGATGGAACATGGCTAATCGTCAAGGGTAAATTGTCGCAAAAAATCGTTAATAGTCAAGCTGAATACGTCATAACCGATGCGCATATCACAAAAATCAGCCAACCCAAATATCCTTATGAATTGCTCGGACTGTAAGTCTATTGCACACTTGTTGCAATAAGTTATAAACTATTGATAGTACTATGCTAAATGAAATATTTGAACACCACAATCTTCGCCTGACAAAACCACGCCAGCAAGTATTTGATATCCTGCGAAATTCAGATGTACCTCTTACGGTCGGCGATATTGCGAAAAACTGCAAAAACATTAACCGTGCCAGCATTTACCGCACGCTACTAATGTTCGATAATCTGAATATTATAAACACCATAGATATTGGCTGGAAGAACTATTACGAGTTAGCAGAACCTTTTATACCACATCATCACCATCTATACTGCATCAATTGCCAAAATGCCGAACCCATACAATCACAAGAGCTCGAAAAACTCATAGATCTCATTGGTAAAAAACATAATTTCATAGTCACAAAACACCACTTTGAGCTGGAAGGTATTTGCGAAAAATGCCGACATATTATAGAAAGTAAATAATTTTTCCCAACAAAAAAGCGCCAGGTAAGGGTGGGCATCACCTGACGCTTTTTTACCCTTCAACCCACCCGAGCTACCGTATCAGTGAAGCGTCGCGACTAAAACTCCAAAAGTCCGCGCCTGATGATTATCAATACAATTTTGTACTCACATTAACAGAGGTCGCCTTTGAAAAAGGGCAGTTAAAGGGGTTAGTATGCGCGTAACGTTGAACCGCAAAAAGTGGAGGGTAAGAATACTTAATGCCATTGCGCGCAACCTAACATATAGTTAGAATAGGGGGTATAAGGTGCGTTTGGTTAATGATTACTTAACCAATCGTCCTTGATTATAGCAAACATTTGACAAAGTGTCAATACTTTTTACCACATTTTTTATGGAAATCAATAGAATTACACCAGATGAGCATATTTTCTCCCAGAGATTAGCACATATTGCCAATCCACCAAAAAGCTTATGTTATATGGGAAAGTTGCCGGAAACAAAGGCGCCAGTCGTATCAATCGTCGGGTCCCGTAAGCCGTCTGCCTACGGAAAAGAAGTGACCGAGCGATTAGCAACAGATCTGGCAAAAGCCGGATGTGTAATCGTGAGTGGGCTGGCGCTAGGCGTTGATTGCATTGCCCAAAAAGCTGCGATTGAAGCTGGCGGAACGGTCGTGGCGGTCGTCCCAAATGAACTTCCGGATATTTCACCGCGTACCAATTATCAACTAGCCATGAGTATCATAAAGCATGACGGGGCGATCATTTCAGAATGGATGAAAGGTGATAATAAAATAGTCAATCGCTGGAGTTTTCTGGAGCGCAATCGTTTAGTTAGCGGGCTAGCTGACGGAATTATTATCACCGAAGCCGCCGAGCGAAGCGGCACGCTAAACACAGCCTCGCACGCACTAAATCAGGGAAGAGATTTGTTTGTAGTTCCCGGAAACATAACCAGCCCGTTGTCGGCTGGCTGCAATACCTTATTAAAACAAGGGGCGTATTTGGTGACAGACGCCGACGATGTTCTATCAATCATCGCGCCAGAAAAATTGCAAAAAGACAACGGTCAAGAATTGGCAGCCAGCGCAACAATTGAAGAAGCTATTATCATAAAACTCATCTCAGAAGGACTTCGTGACGGCGACGAAATTCAACAAAAATCAGGATTATCCGCGTCAGACTTCGCCACGGCGCTCACAATGCTAGAAATCAACGGAGTGATTAAGCCTCTCGGGGCGAACAACTGGACATTACGATAATATTGCTATTTTGACAAATTGATGTTATTATGCGGACTATGAAAAAAGCCCGAGAAGCATCTCCTACTGTCCATAAAATCGCTAAGGACATCTTTACTGTCCCTAATTTGATAAGCGTGACTGGCGCCGCTTTGGCGATACACGGATCTGAGAAAATCGATACAGCTGAAGGGTTGACGGAATGCGCAGTCGGGCGATTAGCTGACGTTCTAGATGGCAAAGTAGCACGTATGACAGGACAGACTAGCAATTTTGGAGCGGCATTAGATGCCACAACAGATAAAATAGTTATGGCAAAAATTCTCTATGAAATGAATAAAAAGGAGTTGGCTCCAAAGTATGTTTTTGGCACCGTTGCGGTACTAAACTCGATAAACGCCGTGGCTACTGGAATTGCCAATTTACGTAGTGACGAGAAAGCCGAAACTCGACCGACTAAATCAGGGAAGGTGGGGCTAGCTATGGAAACAGCAGCCTTAGTCGCTTATGCCGCCGCCGAATTAGCCGACAATCCAAAGCCCGCCAAGCTTCTACGCAAACTAGGAGCTACAGCATTCGCCGCCTCGCTTCCGTTCGCTGCGCACGCAACACACACCTACATAAAACGAGCAATTAACGGCAACGCGGAAAAAGAAGATCCAGAAGAGACGCGCCAAATAATAGACGTCAATCGCAGCCTCGGGTCAATGGCAATGCTCCGTCACCTCAGTGGTCGCTCATAATAATTCACTTTGCGGTTGTAGCCAGATAGTGATTTGTTATAATATAAAGTTATGAAAAATCTCGTTATCGTCGAGTCACCAGCCAAAGCTAAAACCATCGAGAAATATCTCGGCAAGGATTTTCACGTCCTGTCCAGCGTGGGGCATATTCGCTCGATTGTTAAAAAGACGAAGGATGGAACGCCGCCGATTGACGTGGCTAACGATTTTTTCGCAATTTATGAAGTTGATCCTGAAAAAAAGAAAGTTATCACCGAGCTAAAGAGAAACGTCAAGGCAGTCGGCAAGGAAAACGTTTGGCTCGCAACCGATGAAGACCGCGAAGGAGAGGCTATTGCTTGGCACTTATGTAAGGTGCTGGATCTTCCAATTGAAACAACCAAGCGAATTGTTTTTCATGAGATTACCAAAGATGCCATAACCAACGCAATTAAGAATCCGCGAACCGTGGATATGAATTTGGTTCAGGCACAACAAGCCAGGCAGATTCTTGACCGACTGGTTGGTTTTGAACTCAGTCCAGTCGTCTGGCAAAAAGTTCCGGGCGGAAAATCGGCTGGTCGCGTTCAGAGTCCAGCGGTGCGATTACTCGTTGAGCGCGAACGAGAAATTATGAAGTTTGAGGGCAATTCTCAGTTCAAAGTTACCGCCATTTTCATTCACGACAATCAAGAATTCAAGGCCGAACTTAATCAAAAATTCGATACGGAAGAAGCGGCGAACGAGTTCTTGAATAGTTTGAAACCCGCCGAATTTATTGTTAGCGATATCTCAAAAACTCCTGGGACTAGAAATCCAGCGGCGCCATTTACTACGTCAACCTTGCAGCAGGAAGCCAACTCTAAACTTGGCTTCAGCTCCAAAGCAACCATGGCTTCGGCGCAAAAATTATACCAAGACGGAAAGATCACCTATATGCGTACCGACTCGGTGAATTTGAGCGGTCAAGCCATCGCTGCAGCCACCGATTTTATCAAGCGTCTTTACGGTCCAGATTACTCAACGGTTCGTAAATTTAAGACCAAATCCGCATCCGCCCAAGAGGCTCACGAAGCCATTCGCCCGACGGACATCACTCTGGAAACCGCATCTAATAATAGCTATGATCAGAAATTATACGACCTAATTCGACGCCGAACTTTAGCGTCGCAAATGTCGCCAGCGAAACTAGAAAAGACAACTATTACAATTGACATCAAAGGTGAAAAATTACCAAAAAGCAAAAAGCCAGCTCAATTTGAAGCAAAAGGTGAAGTTATTACATTTGATGGATTTTTGCGCGTTTACGGCGGCAATAAAGATGAGCTTCTACCGAAGTTACAGTCTGGCGATGAAGTCAATTCTCACGACATTACGGCTCGTCAAACATTTACACGACCGCCAGCTCGCTACACTGAAGGTTCGCTAGTCAAGAAACTGGAAGATCTCGGTATCGGTCGTCCGTCAACTTACGCTACGATTATTGACACTATTCAAACTCGCGGCTACGTTGAAAAGGGTGATAGCGAAGGTCAACCGCGTGATGTAATTGTCCTGAACTATAACGGCGAGAAAGTTAGCCGAAGTATTGTCCAGGAAAAAACCGGCTCGACTCGTGGCAAACTGATTCCAACGCCAAGCGGCGAACTGATTGCCGATTTCCTGACGGATCATTTTACGCAAATTGTCGATTACGATTTTACCGCCAACGTTGAAACGGAATTTGACAAAATTGCTGGCGCTAATCTGGAAAAAAGCGCAATGCTGCACGGATTTTACACGCCTTTCCATAAATTAATCGAGCAATCTGGCGGGATCGACCGAAGTAAAGTCGGCGCTAATCGCGAAGTGGGAATTGACCCGAAGACGAATAAACCGATTATTGCAAGATTCGGTCGTTTCGGTCCAATGCTGCAGCTGGGCGCAACTGAAGATGAAGATAAGCCGCGTTTTGCACCGCTTCCAAAAGGCGCGAAGATTGAAACGGTAACCTTAGAGCAAGCATTGGAAATGTTCAAGTTGCCACGCATCGTCGGACAAACAGAGGACGGGCAAGATATTAAGGCGAATATTGGACGATTCGGTCCGTATATTCAAGTTGGTAAATTATTCGTTTCCATTAAGCCAGAAGATCCTCACAGCATTACTTTAGAAAAGGCACGCGAACTTTACGCCGCCAAATTAGAAGCTGAAGCTGCTAAGAATATTGCCGAATTTCCAGATGGAATTAAGGTTCTCAATGGTCGATTCGGTCCATACATCACCAACGGCACCAAAAACGTCAAAATACCTAAAGCCACAGATCCGAAAACTATTACTCACGAAAAAGCTCTGGAGCTATTAAACGCCACAACAGCGAAGCCAACTCGCAAACGCGTAGTTAAAAAAGCCACCAAAACATCCACTAAAAAGAAATAGCGTTTTCATACTATCCAATAATTCCGAATAATAAAAACTCTTCATATAATCTATTGCAAAAAACGTAAAATAAATGCTATAATTTATATCAGCAATTATGGCATTTATCTATTGACTTTTGTCAAATGCAATTGTATAATTAAAAACATATTTTCAATCAATATAACCTGTGGTGAGGCAGAGAGGATGTTTCTAGCAACATGAGCGAGACAGCAAAAACCGAGCAAAGCGCCAAATTAAATTCTGTCGTCGATACTATTATTTCTAAGATTCCGCAAGAGCGCGAAAAGGAAATTATTTCTCGACGATTTGGTTTGTACGACCGAAAAGAAACGTTAGAGTTAATTGGCGATATGTTCGGCATTACTCGCGAGCGCGTTCGTCAGCTAGAAAAAGCAATCTTAACGCGTCTACGTGCAGCTGTCGCCGAGGGAGAACTTCCTTCGGTTATTGCTATGGAAAAAGAAATCACTTCGAGTTTGTCTGAGATGGGACGAGTTGCGCGCATGCAGGATTTGGCGTCGCACTTCCTCGGTAAAGAAGCTACTGCAATTGACCGCGCTCGTGTGGCGTTTATTTCTGAGCTGGCAGAAAATATCACGATTGTTACAGAGAATGACGATTATTACCAAGCGGCAGCAATTGACACTCTCGGCAATGAAAAGCAAATTAGAGCACGAGTCGAAGAAGTTGTAAAGACTATCAAAAAGCACGGCGAGCCTGTTACTGCGGAAGAATTGCACAAAAAATTGGACTATGAACATCCTTCAAACATTGCAGCCTTGGCTACTGTTAGTAAAAAATTGGCCAGCTTAAACGATCAGTGGGGACTAGCCAAATGGCCAGCCGTTAACCCAAAGAACATCCGCGATAAAATCTACGTTGTTCTGGACACCAACGGCTCGCCGATGCATTTTTCCGACATCGCCAAGGGAATTCGGGACAGCGAATTTAACCGCCGAAGCGTCACGACACAGGCAATTCACAATGAACTTATTAAAGATAAGCGCTTTGTTCTAATCGGTCGCGGTATTTACGCGCTTGCCAGCTGGGGCTACAGCCGCGGAACTGTAGCGGATATCATTACTGATATTTTGAAGAATTCCGAAACTCCGCTTCACCGCGATGAAATCGTTCGTCAAGTCCTCGACAAACGACAAGTCAAGGAAACCACCATTCTATTAAACCTTCAATCAAAGCCACAATTCAAACGCGTCGCTAAAGCCACATACGTTTTTGAAGAAGCCGCTTAAGCTAAGTTGCAAACTTCTTTCAGAGGTGAGATAATTTACACATAATGCAGATTATTTCTTGGATCATCGGTACATTATTACAATGGTATGTTTGGATGCCAATTGTGGCAGTCCTGATGTTTTTGACGTGGCGGAATTATCGGAAAATAGAAGATTTCACCCCAGTTGAGAGTGTACTTTTGGTCCTGGAAATCCCACGCACCAACGACAAGCAAGAACTTGCCGCCGAGCAGTTATTCGCTTCACTGCACGGAATTCTTCGCGACAATAAAGAATTGCGATTATCTGGCGGACACCAAGAGCACATCAGCTTTGAAATCGCCTCAGTTAATGGACAAATTCGCTTTTACGTTTGGGTGCCAAAAACCCTGCAAAGTTTTGTCGAAGGACAGATTTATTCTCAATATCCAACCGTTCAAATTCACCAAGCCGACGAAGATTACACTGAGCACGAGCGCGACCATGAAGTTGCTTACTCGACAGAACTAACATTAACCACAGATGAATTTCTCCCGATTCGCACTTTCCAAAACTTCGAAGTCGACCCGCTGGCTGGCATTACGGGCACGTTGGCAAAATTGGAAACCACCGGTGAAGAATTGTGGATTCAGGTGCTAGTCAGACCAATCCCAGACGACTGGCAAAACGCCGCAGATCGATATATCAATAGCATAAAAAACGGACGAATGTTCTCCTTGCCAGGATTCGGCGGCAGTATGCAGTGGCTAATCGGCGTACTTGGCGCGTTATGGCAGCCACCAGAGCAGGGAGCAAATCAATCAACAGCCGTTGAGCTATCAGACCGCGATAAAACTCGCATTTCTGAAGCAGAGAAAAAGGCCACAAAGCTCGGCTATGAAGTAAAAATTCGCTTAGTTTATATGGGCGAAAGTCAGACAAATGCTAAGCTTCGCATGCAGGCGCTTGTCGGTACGTTTAAGCAGTTCAATTCGACAAATCTCAACGGATTCCATGCCGTCAAGGGCGCGTTTGGTAAAGAATTTATTGATAAATATCGCAAGCGTTCGTTCATCGGCGATGGTTTTATCTTAAATATAGAAGAATTGGCGTCAGTTTTTCACTTGCCACACACCAACGTGGAAACGCCAAATATAGTCTGGGCGAGCTCCAAAACCGCAGAACCGCCGTCCAAATTGCCAGTGCTAACCGGCGAAGATGTCAACGACGACCAAATTTCTGCCTTTGGCGTCACCAACTTCCGCGGCATCAGCCACCAATTCGGCATGTTACGCTATGACCGCTCACGCCACGTTTACATAATCGGGCAAACGGGCGCCGGAAAAAGTGGACTATTAGAGCTCTTCGCCTTAAGCGATATTTTCCATAATCAAGGATACGCCATCATCGACCCGCACGGCGACTTCGCAATCAACAACATGAAATTTATCCCTGGCAGCCGATTGAACGACGTGATCTATTTCAATCCAGCCGACACCGCGTATCCTCTGGGATTCAACCCGCTGGAAGTCACGAACCCGAACCAAAAAACCAACATCTCATCAGAAATCATCGGCGTTTTGAAGCGTATTTTCGGCGATTCGTGGGGACCACGGCTTGAGTATATTTTGCGGTATACAATTCTGGCTTTACTGGACCGACCAGAAGCGACAATGCTTGACATTACTCGCATGCTAACAGATAAGGAATTCCGAAAAGAAACGCTGGCTTATTGCCAAGACACCGTGGTTTTGCAATTCTGGAATGTTGAATTTGCCAGCTGGAATGACAAGTTTGTCGCCGAGGCGATTGCGCCAGTCTTAAATAAAGTCGGGGCTTTCACCGCCAATCCAATCATTCGCAATATCATCGGACAACCAAAATCCACGTTCAATATTCGTCAGATTATGGACAAAGGAAAGATTCTAATTGTCAATCTGTCCAAAGGTCTTATCGGTGAAGATAATGCCGCCATCCTCGGTTCGTTTTTGGTCACAAAAATCCAGCTTGCCGCCATGTCTCGAAGCGACATTCCTGACGTCCGTGACCGCCGCCCATTCTATCTTTACGTCGACGAGTTCCAGAACTTCGCCACTGATTCGTTCGCGACTATTCTGTCTGAGGCTCGAAAATATGGACTTAACTTGACCGTTGCCAACCAGTACATTTCCCAGATGAGCGACACGGTTCGCGATGCGGTTTTCGGCAACGTCGGCACTATGATTTCTTTCCGAGTTTCTGCTGACGACGCACCGATTCTTGCCAATCAATTCGAGCCGAACTTTGAGTCAATCGATCTACTCCAGATGCACAATCGTAATTTTGTTGTCAATATGGTTATCGGCGGCGAAAAAACTCCGGCGTTTTCTGCCCGCACATTGGAACTTCCACCAAGCCAAGCCGACAACACACCGCACATTATTGAACATTCACGTCGCATGTATTCGCGAAACAGGGAAGATGTCGAGAAGGAAATTGATGCCGCAATAAAGCCTGTTCGCAACCAAAAAAAGCAACCAGCCAAACCTCAGCCGCAGCCTGCAAACAACGCTCCAGCGGTCAATAGCCAACCGGAAAAGCAGCAACCCGCAGCAAACGACGGCGAAGTTGTTTTGCAAATTCGTGGCAATGATAACACACCTACAGAAACCGCAATTAGTACAGTTACACCGCTAGATTCAGCAACGCCAAAAAGACGACGTCGCCGCCGAAAAAAGAGCACTACTGCCGCTTAAAAACTATTCGTATCGCCACTGACGCATATCAGAGTTGTAAACGTCGGTGATTCGCGGAGAAACCAACGTAGAAGTCGGTCCAGATGGCACTGATATGGCGTTTTGCTTAGTCAGGAAGGTGAGCAATTTCTGGTTTTGATATCGTAGGTTTTTCGGCAATGGCTGGCTAGCTACAACCTCAGCTTGCGGCGTAGACATCACAAAGCCCCACTCGCCAAATGACGGCACATTGACCGAAAACGCCGTCACATATCGCTCTGGATGAGATGATTTGACGGTATTTGCCACCATATAAAAAGCATGCGGAGAGAAAAATGATGACGTCGCCTGCGTCACCATAACCCCACGCTCCGTTAAAATATTGCCAATTTGACGATATAATTGCTCAGAATACAACTTGGCTAATTTTTCATTCGACGGATCCACCAGATCAATCAACACAACATCATATTTATCTGAGGTAGAAAAAGCAAATTGGAAAGCATCTTGATTGACAATGGAAACGCGCGGATCATGCAGAGAACGCTGATTTATATCGGTGAGAAGATGATTAGTTTTTGCCAGATTAGTCATCACCTCATCGATATCGACCAACGTAATATGCTCAACGCTGGGATATTTCAAAACGTCCCGAGCCAGCAAACCATCGCCGCCGCCCATAATCAGCACGCGCTTCGGACTGGCGACTGAAGACAGAGCGGAAGTAGACAATGTTTCGTGATAACGCGCTTCGTCAAGGCTGGAAAACTGTAAATTGCGATTCAAAAACAACCTCGTGTCATTTTTATATCTCGTCAGGACAATTTTCTGATACGGCGTCTGCTGCTGCCACATCACCGGATCTTTATATGTTCGCTTGTCAATTCCGTGCTCAATTTCTGTCGCAAAAATGAAAAATCCCAAAAGCAACATTGTTGCAATAACGCTAATTGTCATAATAATTTTCGAAGCCTTCATTTGCTTAAGAATCAGAACCGCAACGCCAATATTCAAAGCTGACACCAGATACGCGCTGCGCATTAAGCCAAGATATGGAAGCATAACGAGCGGGAATAATAGCGATGCAATTAACGCCCCAAAATAATCGAGCGCTAAGATCTTGCTAAATAATTTCACCGAAGACTTGCGCCCGAACTCCTGAAACATCTTCATTAAAAGCGGAATTTCCAGCCCGATACAAATGCCGATCGCCAGACTTATGACGGCAAAAATTAGCCAATGCGAGCGCGTAAAAACGAATCCCAAATACATCAGCATCACCGAATTTCCGCCAATTAGCCCTAAAATAATTTCGTTCGTTGCGAAGCTGGTCGCTGGATGAAGCTTGATGTAATTGACCAGCAGCGAGCCAATTCCCATACCGAACAGCGTCACGCCAGTTGCCAGACTAAAACTCAAAATCGAATCGCCCACCAGATATGACGCAGCTGCACCTAGGATTAATTCATAAATAATTCCACCGATTGCTACCAAAATTGCCGCCGCAAATAAAGCAACTTGCTCCCGTTTTTTCGTACTTGATCGTGACATTATAACTCCTTTTATTTGCCAAGCCCGCCACTACTGCCGCCGTAAACACTGCGCGATCCGCCGTGACCTCCGCCATTACTATTGTCGGAATTGTTGTCAAAGATGAATGCAAACAAAATAATAGCGATAAATATGACAATGAAAATAATCGTCGTCCAGTCAATCGGTTTAATGGTTCTGCCGAACATTTCCTTCTGTTCTTTGTCACTTAATTGAATTTTACGATAAGCGTCGTACTCGCGGTTATTATACTTCTCAATTGTTATCAGCTGACGATTTTTCGGCGCGCCAGTATCCCTCAAAGTAGCATACGCCATCAGTTCTTTCGGGAAAACTTGGTACGTGTTTTTGCCCTTGATATTCATAATTTCACCAATTCCAACCTCGTCAACCACCACAACGTGATCCTTGCCGTCCTGCTCAGAAACGGTGAATGATTGACCCTTTTCCAATTGCGTTGGATCAATTGCCTGAGTAAAACGAATTGGCTCATACAGAGAAACGGTTTGATCGCTGTGATCATATTCCACCCAGCTATCATAATCAGCCAGCCCTGTAATCTCCCACTCTTCCCAGTAGTAAAATCGCTTATCTTTCTTATCCCACTCACGAAAAAGCAAACAGCCAACAACTCGTAAATTAGTTTTCTTTCCAGTCAATATTTGGTTGATTTTAAGTCGCGCCTTGGTTCGTTTCATATTACAATGCCATTTCTTTCATAATTATGTTTTTTGCACCCAGCAGCCGTGCAGTCAGCTCTTTTATTTGTTGCAATTTATCATCATCTAGCATTTTGCAAGTTGTCATCGCTATATACGCCACGCCGCTTTCTGGCCACGTATGAATCGCGATATGCGACTCCGACAACAGCAGGGCGGCGCTGATTCCTTGCGGGGAAAATTGATGCATCACTGATTCCAAAGAATGCAAGTCCGCCAATTCCGTAACATTTCTTAACAATTTCTGCAGCTCATCCGCGTCATTAAGCAAAGCAGAGTCAACTTCACTCACTTTTATGGTTATAGATTGAACCGCGGCATACATATTATAGTAATTATATCACCTCTGGAGCGTCAGGAGTAAAGGTGAAACGCAGCTCTTAGGAAATATCGGTATTTAGATTGTTAGGGAACTATAACTCAAGGCGATATTATTGATTTTTCAATGACGGCTGTAGTAATATGGCAATGTAAGACAGCAGCGCCCCCTTATGTTAGGGCAAGCGGGCTGTCTTATTTTATTTTGACTGATGTATTACACTTAAACACCACCAGAACTGTATAAATGTCTAAATTGTTAGGTAACTATAGCTAAAGACACCCGGGTCTGGTCTCGGAAAGCGGTACGCCTTATTTTATTGTATATTTAGGCATATTGCGGAATCTAATAAATAGTGATAAACTGCAAACGCATGGTTTGAGCATCCATGTGACCTACTTCCGCCTTCTGAAAATGGGGGCGGGTTTTATTTATGTGCGGCGACGCCATATGGTAAATTATCATTTTCAGGATAAATCTTACATAAAATGCGTGCAAAATGATTACATTATGAGTGCAACTTTGCTATAATAGAAGCACTCAGGCGAGGCATATTAACAATTAGGAGGATACGCCATATTATAATGAATCGCAAACCCGAAAAGATAGCAAGCAAAAATATAAAGCTTAACACCTCGCTTGGCGCTAAGGTCCTCTAAAAAGAAAGGAAATGCTATGCCAATAGTAAATCGAATTGTAAAAAAGAATGGCAAGATTATCAAGTCTAAGGTTGAGATACCTACGCCAGTTTATAATGTACGAATTAAGCAGGAAGTGTATGAACGCTTAGTTGTGTTAGCCGCAGAGAACGGTCGTAGTGTAACTGGTGAGATAAACTGGAGGCTTGAACAATCTCTTAAAAAGTAGTATTATGGCTGGGCGATTGTTGTGATTTGCAGTCGTTGTTGTATAAGCACCTCAAAAATGAGGTGTCTTTTTTGACGGCTTTGAAAAAAATAATAAATACATTCCAAATACAAGCTTAATCGCTGAGTCAATATATGCTATCAACTCTAATGGGATATCGGTAAAAATATATCCTACAAAAATATTAATGGCGCAAATAAGACCTAAATATATCATTGATTTTCCGTGTACAAAATAATACGGGAAGAAGTGTAGTGCGGTCGCCATCAGTGCTCCCAGCCAAATCAATCTCCAATTTTCAGTCGCAAAGAATGGTCCACCCAACAAAGCCATTAAGATAAATAATAAAATAACGGCATATAAAGATACTTTCTTTTGAAATTCACTTGAAGAGCCATCAGATAGCCTATTCAACACCTTTTTATTCATGTTGATTGAGAAAAAACTAATAACATATCCAATGCTAAATACTTGCATATTTATTATTTGCTTTCCTCCTATTAAAGTAGCTATTGAAATAATCGCCGCTATTACAATCAGCCACAATCCGCACGCTCTCTTATAATTGAATTCCAACTTTTCATCTTTATTATAATTTAAAAAAGCCATAAATATCTCCGATAAAATTATCACTCTTATTATATCACCGCAACGATAAAGCCTAAAAATCGTAAGCATTTATTATCAACATATGATAAACTAGTCTCATGGAAACAACGCTTATATTTATAGTAGCCGCCGCAATTATTTTTCTGGCAATCAAAGCAAGGCAGGGGGCTGACGGCGACACAAGCCCGATTAAAACCCCAATAAAGAAAGAATATGTATACATTAAAAAATCTTGCGCAATGACGCCAAGTGAATTATCGTTTTATAAAACTCTACACGAAGCAATAAACGGATGTGTAATTATACCTCAGGCTCATTTAAGTATGTTTTTAGACCATGAGATAAAAGGGCAAAACTGGAAGGCGGCTTTCGCGAGAATAAACGGCAAATCTGTAGATTTTCTAATTTGCACCAATGATATGAAGCCGCTCATAGCTATTGAGCTTGATGATAATACTCACAATCAGCCCGATCGAAAAACGCGCGACGATTTTGTTAATTCAATCATAGCCAATACTAATATACCCCTACTGCGATTTAAGGCGGGCGAATGGAACAGTGAAATAATTAAGCACAGAATCACCCAAGCTCTTTCACAAAATTAGCAATTAAAGAACAATAGAACAAAATACGAACTAATTATTAGTCATTTTTAGGCATATATAAAGACGAATCCGGCTGAGTATTTATATTGATAAATTTTGCGCAATACACGCATAAATTATAAATCCGATCTCAAAGCAGATAAACCAATATACAACATAAAACGCACCAAGCCAGCAAATAGGGCGGTTTATAAAACAATAAATGACAAGCAGGTTGATTTGGTGAAAATGAGATAAATTTATCGCGAAGAAAGACGATGGAATAGTCGTGTTTTAGATATAGTTTTAATGTCGCACAATGTACCTAGTCAATACATTAAGAGTGTAAAATAAACAACATATTTTATGTTAAAATTAGGGCAGGAGGACAATATGACAAACGGAACTAAAATATTAGACAATGGAATTATTTTTCACTCTTTTACAATGGGGGAGTTGTTGATATCAGTATTATTATTGATAATCATCATAATACTTTTGGTCAATATCAATAAAAAAGACTAAAAGAGTTCAAAATTGGTTGAAGCAGTAAGTTTACCACAAAACTCGTGCTTTTGAATCTCGAGCCGATCATTTATAAACTCAGGCTTTTTGTTACGAATCAGCGATTGTAACTTGAACTTCCTAATTCCGTTTACGGTTGTAACGGGCTTGTTTAAGTTTGTTGACGTCAGAAATCGACGACGACCGTGAATCAACGGCATGTCTTTTGTAACGTACTTACTGATATAGCTAATAACACGTTGATATTCTGAATTAAAATCGACGTCATCGAATCTTTCGCCGATTCGCACAAACTCAGTAAATCCAGAGTAATATCCGACGGCATTGTAGACAGTTTGACCGTTCTTAGTCTTTTTACCAGAGTCGCGCAAGCGACCGTTAAATCCTGATATCATGCAGTGAAAGTGTATCGCACCGTTTTTATGAAACTCGGGGACTACAAGGTATTTTAATTTTGGTGAATGCTTTTTCTGATTCCTGTACCAATTTTGAAGAGTTCGACGCGTGTAATTTATGTCGAATCGCTTGCATGTCGACGGATTGCAGATACACGGATTGTTGTTACATTTTGGATAACACGATCGACAATTGTACGTAAACGTACACCAATAGTCGAATCGATTACACAACATAATATCTTTTATTGTCGTTTTGGTGCGACGGAGCGATCGATGAATCGAATCTTGACGACGCGTCTCTTTATTGACTTTTTTAATCTCTTTACGATCTGAGGACGGTAGATAATAACCGTCATGATAGATAACAATTTTGAACATATTAGGGTACTCCTTTACGATATCGTTTATAAAAATACCCTCCTCACTAAATCTTTTTTCCACCAAATACTCCCTAGTTTTTTATAAAAGTATGCAAGTTGTGTCCCTATATCAAGTAGGGACGCAACTTTTAACGCTTGCGTCAAAAGTCTGCAAAATGCTTTTCCCGCCGTGGTGGAGGGCGGAAAAGCACCGCCGAAATCACGCCCTTAATAGGGCGTGATTCGACTTTTTGCGAGTTGTTAAGCAACTAAGCAACACCGCCGGACAACTTACGACGAACAGTCTTAATTGCCCATTTTACTAATCCGACAACCATGATTGTACCAGCGACGCCTAGAATAAACGGCGCAAATGAAACAAACGTGTCCAATAGACCAGCAGGGTTAAACGCGGTTGTAAGTTTTGTTACAGTCTCTGCACCCATCGGTTCAGTTCCTTTCTCGGCATTATTTTCTACTACATGGGCGCCGACCCCTTCTGATTCTGAATTATGACATGTTGAGGTTTCTGTTTTGAATACTGTTCGCGTTTATTCGGGTCAATATCCATTGTCGCACCGACAATCTCATAAGTGTCATAAATGTCATATGCTTCATTGTGTCGCTTCCAGATGTTAATATGTCTTGTTTTACCGATGTAGTCATTCTTCCGCGAATCGAATCGTAAAGACTCTGGATCTTTCCACAATTCGAATTGAATCGGACCGAACTTGAAACACTCTACTTGAGAACGCAACTGTCGACGATATTTTATGTCAAGGTCTAGGAACTCCTGCATTGTACCGATAATAGTTTTCTCGGCTTTTCTCTGTTGACAAATAGCCTTGAATGTTTCCATCGAAACAGCCTTCTTTCCAGAGAATAAGACAGTTTGAATCTCATCGATAAAGAACGCGATCGGTCTATCGTCTTTTACGTCAAGAATATGATCGGCTATCTGGTCGCTAGTCAAAATCTTATCCGCTATCTTGAGTTTAATATTGCTATACACATATAAATTCGGATATCGATCTTTAAGCTTCTTGATATAATGAGTTGCGGATAGACTTTTTCCAGCACCCTGAGAGCCAGTAAAAAAGATTGTACCAGTAGGGAATCCTCTTTTTTCTTTACGTCTCTTTTTCAAAAATGTATTCCATTCAATCGACATATCAGCCTCTTATCCAATTAATTAGCTTTTTAATTCCATTGACGGTAGGTATTACGGCAAAGTACAACAACAACGTGGAAATTATCGCGTTCCAGATAATAGGAGAGATTCCAGTTAAAGAGACGATCGTGGAGGGGATATTGCCAACGTAGCCAACAATTGCCGAGATTGATTCAGGTATGACGTTAATGTTCGGGATCTGTTTTAGCAGATAATCGACAGGGGTTAAAATCACGTGAAGAGGGAACATGAAGAATGAGAGAATTACGTCGAATAGAGCAGAGAAGTTAATATTCATGTTACACTTCTCCTATCATGTCGTCATCTTTATGACTTGTTAGCTTGTTAAATATTCGAACGATCAGCCACAAGAAGAATAGAGCCATAGAGAAGTTGACAGCGACTGTTGCAAGAGGAAATGTCTGGTAAAATGTTTTCGTTCGATTACAAGCGTCAGCAACGACAATTGACGGATTGAATGCTTGAAAACGTGGATCGGCAATCGGTGGAATGTCGATTCCACATTTTGGAGGATCGGGAACAGCTAGAGATGAAACTAATTTACGAACTGCTAATAACGACGGATTCAGCACGCCACCAGAAAATTGCTCATTCATTCTACAGCTCACACGATCGAGTGTGTCGCTCATGTCTTCACAACTATACTTGTATTCTTGTTCGACGCATACGCCGTCAGCATCACATAATCCACCTGAAAATGTATTGCCAATCTTGTTTTTACCGTCAACGTTTATGAAAAACGTTCGCTTTTTTATGTATGAAAAATCCGGACGCGGATTCCATACGAACGGCATATTCGAATCATCGAGAGTTACTTCAAGCTTGTAAAATTGTTTTGTTGGCAATGTATACTGATAGCCGAGATTGATTCCGTTTTTTGAGTCATCAATGACTTTACCGTCTGTACGCTTGTCATCAGATTCTCTAAGCACATAATGCCACTTAAGATAGTCAGATAGTTTCGGATATTTTGGATCCTCAAACTCCTTGACGTTTTTCATGTACGTGAGACGTAACTTGAGTTTATCGTCAAGCGTCCACATAAAATCCGGTTGCATCTTCTCTCCAGCGTTTTCTGGAAGTAGAAGATCATTGATATCTACACCGTCAAGCGTTTTACCAAGCTTGTATTTTGGAGTTGCCTGAAAAAGATATAACGGAGAAACCTTGTCATTATGGGATAGTAAAATATAACCAAGATCATTGTATGCGTTGACATTCGAAGGACAAGAAACAGTGGTCTGACTGTAGTTTTGAACAATTGTAAGATGTCGCCAGTGGTCGCCTTTACCAAATGTTGAAAACTGATATCCGTAATATTTATCCCAGTTTAATTCTTGATCTTTCACCGGTTTTTCCGAAAAATATAGATCGATGTAATAAAGCGGTTCAACATCGCCAGCAAGATTTTCAGTAAGAACTTTTTCAGTTATGATCCAATCACCCTTATCACGAACAGCTTGATCAAATAGAATCTTAGCATTCGTTTGCGAGAGACCGCAGAGCCAGCGATTCTTCTTCACGAAGATCCATTGATAATATCGATAGTTAAACTCTGTATCATAGTCTTTTCCGTTAAATGCTTTTGAACCTTTATGCCCAAAAGTCAATGAATTGACTTTCATGAGTTGCTCAGGAATATTCGCTTTTGCATGAGTCAATGGAGCGAATACGAATGACATTGAAATAGCGACAGTTATTGCTATTAAAACGAACTTGTTTATCTTTTCCATAATATCTTATACTCCCCAGTATCCAACATATATATTCCAATATCATCGTAATCGCATGACAAGCCGAGAATACCTAAGTATTCAGCCTTTCCGAACGGCGTAATGATCTCTGATTTCCTGTGGATCAACATAATACTCTCCGGTCATACGTTTATATTCTTCATTCACCTCTAGAGTATGCCATTCAGCTTCTTCCGGTTCAGAATACTTATCATACTCTTCATAATGGTCTAAAGTATTTTGAAGGTCTAAAATATAAGCTTCATCGTCATATCGTTCGAGTTCCTCCTGTTCGAACTTCTTCAGCATAAGATGATTGCGGAGTTGTTTAATCAGAGATGAGATGATTGAAACTACAAGCAGACTAGCAATCACACTCAAAATAAATGGAGCTAATTGCGTAAATATATCCAGTAAGTGCGAAACTGAAAACGCTTTTGAGATTGCTTGTAATTGATCGTTTGTCATTCTCCAAGACTCCTCTTAAAAATTCTTTTAATGTCATTTAAGACGTAATGACCGATTAATACTCCTAATAAGAACCACAGCATGCGATTAATTCCTCCTTAAGTTAAATTATTCTTGTACCAATATCTAGGGAGCAACCAGCGAAGAAAAAGCGTGAGGACAAAAACTCCAATGATTGCAAATAGTAGGGAACTAACCGCAAGCAGTAGTTCGTACTGAAGAACTAGCAATTCATGATCTGAAAATGCTAGAAGTTGCGGTCGTGAATAAACGAGCGGATTCAACACTATAGACCTCTTCCACTCATGTTATCGATTAAAACACGGATCCAGCTAAAAATGACGAATAGCACAATTAAGGTCATCAGCAGGGGAGCGGACGAGATCAAAACTTGTGCTATTGCGTCAGCTAGTCTCATGTCGAACAAAAAACGAACTAGTCGTTAATTCCTTCCTTGAAGTCATTTTGAGCTTGAACGTTAAACTTCTTAATAGCCATTTTAAGAAGTTCACGGGTGTTATCATCGATATAATCAAGATTCAGACGAATTGGTGTATCAGAGATTGGAGATTTGATAAACAAGGATCCAACGAGATAATCATTACCAGTTTTTTTAGACTTGCCGAGAATGATATTGAAATTATCGACGAGGGCAGTCGCGTTGATATTTTGTTTGTCAGATTGTTCAGACATTATAGTTAAAACCTTTCATTGGTTATTTATTGATTCATAAAACGCGATAGAGTAATCGTGTTTATGACCTAATTATAATGTCGCACAATGTACCTTTTACGTAATAATAAATGTCATACAAAGGTGAATATACATATGTTTATAAATATCTAATAACACCTATAAAACAAATTTTTTCTGGTAATTTGGCTAGGGGATTCTCTATTATATACAACTTCATAAAACATACTGTCTTTTATAAAAAATACACCAACAGAATACGAACTTAAAAAATATTTTTAACTCCAGCACTACACATACTGGAGTGCTATATTGATATTTTTACATCAACATAAACTCTGAGTATGCGCGCCGTAAGTTCGTTAAGTTTTCCACAACACATTTTATATTATTTGACATTTTTATATTTTTATTGCCCTACTCCCCTAGCTTATCATTTTGCGATTATTTGACTTTTATATATTTTTATATTGTTATATATATTTTCTACACCATACAGAAAGAGAACAAAAAGAGAACTTACTCTATCCAGAAGAGAAGTTGACCACCCTACTTATAGAACGACCTCTGATCTACCCTGACGTCTATATACCCTGGCTTTGCGCCGTTATTATCCAAATAATTCAAAGTAGCTATCACCTGTTTAACCTGAGCTTGAGCAGACCTATCCACCGTCATACGGATCTGAGCTTCCCTGCCCTCGACCTTAAACCAGACTTGGCGTACAGTATTAGCTGGCAGAATAACCTCTGAAACATTCATTTTATGTTGCGAAAATTCAGACACGGCTTGACCAAGGAAGCTCAAGAACTGACGATTGATAACTTCTTGACCGCCTCTAGTCGGCAGACCGCTTTCATCACGAACAGCAACCGTAGGCGCGGCAAAATAATTCTGTTCAAAAGTAACGCCGCTATCATCGACAAAATAAATCTTATCCCCGGAAGACCACTGAGCCACTGGCTGCCTAAACGTCAACTTGACAGCTGATCGCGCTAGAAAATCTCCCTCCACGCGAATGTTTTTTACCTCAGGAGCTTTCTGTAAAAAGAACTGCTTTAGGTCATTATTATTGAGAAAAAACCGAAATCTCTCCGCTGGATGAGCGCTGTAATATTCATTAAGAACGCCCACGTATTTATTAGCGTTACTAGAGCTTTTTGTGTCGGGAGTTTGGATTGAAATATTGATTGTCAATTGAAACAAAAGAAATATCACAACAAGCAGACTTACCGCAGTCGCAAGCATTTTCCGCATTACACGGCGACGTTTTTTCACCAATTCATGAGTCTCGAGTCTTTCAGAAGTCTCCAAAGGAGAGGATGTTTGGCGACTATTAAGCGTCCTGTTCCGACGATATGATTGGGCGGGCAAATCCTCGTAATTCTCAGTTCGACGACGCGCCGCGATTTCTCGACGACTTAGATTCTCGTCCGATTTTTTCTTAGAGAAGGGGAATTTCACTTTCGCCTACCCTGCCTTCGCACTGTAGTAAGAATAATCTTCGCCATATCTTTAGCCGCGTTTGGCTTGGCAAATTTACCAAAGTTATCGCCCAGACCTTTAAGAATTTTCTTAGATTTTAATACGCCAATTATTTTTCGTGCCAAGATTTGGTTGTCCTTATCCAACTCGTCTTCGGAAACTATCAACGCCGCCAATGCGTCCTGGTAAACTTTAGCGTTTTTCAATTGATGTCCGCCCGTCAAATGACCGTTGGGGATGATGATTGTCGGTTTATGTAGCGCCGCCAATTCCAAAAGAGTAGTCGCCCCTGCCCTGGTCACGACTATATCCGCCGCCGCCAAAACTTCCGCCATTCCGTTGTGGACAAACGCCTGCAATCGCCAGCCTTCTCGCTCATCGGTTTGCTTGAGAATTTCTTCATATTGCTGATTTCCCGATATCAAAAATACCGAAGCCTCAGAAAGCAGGTTTTCCCTAATTACTACAATCGCGGAATTAATTCGGCCCGCACCGAGTCCACCACCAGTGATAACAACTAGTGGTTTATTGACATTAAAGCCTAATTTTTCCTTCAATTCTTTCCTCTCGGCCTCAGAATATGGATGGAATTCTGGCGCAACTGGAATGCCAACATATGAAGCTTTTTCTGGTGGATAATTGTAATATTCAAGCGGCGCGCCCGTGCCAATAGCTTTTGCAAAGGGACTCAATAAGCGATTCGTCAAACCTGGATGCGCGTCAGAATCATGCAAAACCAACGGAATTCTTAATAGCCGAGCCGCATAACCAACTGGCAAACAAACATATCCGCCCTTAATGAAAATAACATCTGGGCGCCACTTCATAAACTTAAACAAACTCTGGAAAAATCCAATCATCACCTTAAAACCGTCGCGCAAATTCGGGAATAGAATTGACGGATGTAGATGAAGCGAGATGCTTTTTCCGTGATATCGACGCAATTTTCCAGCAATAATCAAATCGACCGGAATATTCTCATCGAACTTAGCAAAAATCCCGCGCGCGCTGGCGCCAAATTTTTTATCGCACCAAAAACGAAGCTCGTGATCACCAGTTTTCTGTAATTCTCTAAATACGGCTACCACTGGCGTAACGTGTCCGCCTGAGCCGCCGCCGACCGCTAAGATCTTGGCCACTTTCACCCTCCTCTAATGCTTTATGTGACGTATATTTGGAAATTTGGAAAACTAAACCAAGCGCTGCCGCGATAAACAACATGCTTGTACCGCCATAGCTTAATAATGGCAATGGGATTCCGGTAAGTGGCGCTAATCCTGTCATTGCGGCAATATTCAGTATCACGTGAGAAGCAATCCAGCCAAAAATTCCCGCCACAATTAGCCGCAATGTCACGTTCGGAAGTCTCGCGGCTACGTGCAAAATTGATAGTAGCAACGCCGTAAATAGTGCCAATATAGCCATTAAGCCGACAAAGCCGAAAGTTTCTCCCATGACGGCAAAAATTGAGTCGTTGGTCGCCTCTGGAAGATATCCTGTCGCCTGAACGCTTTTACCAATTCCAAGCCCCAAAAGCCCGCCAGAACCAATCGCAATTCTGGCCTGCTGAATGTGATAATTCTTGTTCTCCTGACTGCTCGTCCCTTTATGACTATCGCCCTGAATAAAAGTCATCACGCGCTCAATTCGGTGCGGCGATGTAAAAATCATCACCAAACCACAAAGTGCAACAATCGCCAGAATCTTCTTGAAAATCTTCCAATCAATTCCAGCCACTAAAATCATTGATAAGATAATCGCTATCAACGAAATTCCCGTTCCCAAGTCTTTTTGTAAAAACACAATCATCAGCAGCGATAATCCGGAAATAATGCCCAGCGGAATGATAGTTTCTTGGATGTCGTTCAATTTTCCCTGTTGTGAGCGACGCCCTAAAAATCCCGCCAAAAACAATAGTACGCCATATTTAAGTAACTCTGCCGGTTGAAAACTACCTAATCCTCCCAGATAAAACCATCGATACGCACCGTTAGTTTCTTGCGCAAACGACAAATGAAGTACCGCGCCCGAAAGAAATAGCAAAATGCATAGCGCAAATCCAGCATAAAGAATGTATTTTGATCTCTCGCCAGTAAACCATTTGTACGGTGTAAAATAAAACGCAGAAAAAGCCACGACAGCAATAAGCACACTCGTCAGCTGCTTGCCAAAGAAATACGTATCGCTATAATTCGTGCCATAAGCATAATTCATCACGTTGGCGCGTTGCGGCCCCAGTGCATACATAACAATCAGCCCAAGTAGCAACAAAAGTCCCATATAAAGTACAATCTGATACATCGGTCGGTGACTTCTAACCGGCTGAGCGATAGATTGACGATTTTTGGCGATCGAATTACGCAATATGACCTCCAGCAAGCGCCAGCATCACGCCGATAAACGCCATCACGCAACCAATAACCCAAAAACGCATCGTCACTTTAGTTTCTGGCCAACCAATCGCCTCCAAGTGATGATGAATTGGCGCAGATAAGAAAATCTTTCTCTTAAACAGCTTCTTACTGACGATTTGAGTCAAGCTTGATCCCGCCTCAATTACAAATAGCAAGCCAATCACAGGAAGCAGGAGTAGAGAGTCGGTTAACATCGCCACAACGCCCAAACACGCGCCATAAGCAAAACTTCCAACGTCACCCATGAAGAATCGAGCGGGATAAATATTGAACCACAAATAGCTCAGAAGCACACCAACTACAGTGAAACAAAATCCCGCTAACAATACATGCTGTTGCAATAAGGCAATCACACCAAACGCCCCAAAGCTAATACTGAGCAGCCCACCCGCCAGTCCGTCCATTCCGTCAGAAATATTAACAGCGTTACCAGTAGCCACCACCGCAAATGCGAACAAAGGAACTATTAACCAACCAATATTCACCTCACCCACAAACGGCACGTGAAAACTCGCCACGCCCAGTTTGGCAAAGAAAAACCAACCAAGCACCACGCCAATCAACGTAATCAGCGCAAACTTCACTGGACTACGAAGCCCAGCCGCGCCGCCACCCAAACCGCGTAGATTGATGATATCGTCAATTAGCCCAACAATTCCGCCACCAACCAACGCCGCCAAAGGAAGCCAGGTCTGTGCTCGGTCTAAATTGAAGAAAATCGTCACCACAAAGATTGAAATTACGCCAATCACTCCAGCCATCGTCGGGATGTTTCGCCGCAATTTTGCCGCTTGGAATTTGGCAAAAACCTTCAGCTTTTTCCCATCAGTGCTTTCCGACCTTTGACGCTTCCAGAAGCGATATCGATAAGCGAAAAACGTATAAATTGGCGTTAAAAACATCGCTAGTAAAAACGCGCCGACGCTCAGTAAAAATACGTGCGTCAATTCGTTGGTCATTGTTTGTAAAGCTATTCCCATATTTATTCCTTTGGTGCTATTTTCATATAATCAATCATCCAATTGGATATATCTGTAAAAATTGGTCCGGCATGGAGATTTCCCTGTAAGTTAATCCCTCTTCCCGGAGCCGCTACACGTACCATTATGACATATTCGGCACCGTTTTTTCCACCGCCATAACCAATATATGCAGCAATCGTTTCCTTCTGCGTATAAGCGCCATTGACCACCGTTTCAGAAGTACTAGTTTTTCCGCCGATTTCATAACCAGACTTGTCGCTCTTTGACAAGAATGAAGATCGGCGCGCCGTCGTTAGCATCGTTCGCATCTGCGATGACGTGCCGCCGCTTACGGTTTGGCGAATAACTTTATTTTCCGACGGTTTCAAATTGCCAGATTCGTCAATTGCACCAACGAGAACGGTTGGCTTATAGTATTGACCGCCATTAACTAGCGATGAAAATCCAGCTGCGACCTGAATCGTAGTCAAATTCATACTTTGCCCGTAAGTCATAGCCGAATAACGAACCTCATTTCCTTCAGCGCTATCCGGCGGATAAATATAGCCCGAAGCCTCGCCCAGCTCAATTCCAGTTTTAGCGCCAAAGCCAAATTTATCGTGATAATATTCATACAAAATCTGGCGAGCCGGCAAATTAATCTGCGAGCCATTTCCTAATTTTCGAATCGCGGTAATCGTGCCGACGTTGAGCGAATTGTTAAACGCACCTTGAATCGTCATTGGACCGCCCAAACCTCTTAGGGCGTTGCACATCGTGCGGTCGGCAACCTTTATACAATCGGTATTATTATAAGTTGTAGACGGTGATACAACACCCTTATCAATTGCCGTAGCAAAACTAAAAGACTTGATAATCGATCCTGGCTCAAATGGCACCATCGATGCGCTGTCCACAAACACCGACCCGTTTTTCTGCTTGGCAAAATCCGCTGGATTGTAGGTCGGGTAATTCGCCATCGCCAAAACTTGACCGTTTTTCGGATTCATAACAATCACACTTCCCTCGGTGGCGCCAGCCGCTTCAATTCCCTTTTTCAGTGCCAATTCAGTCTGGCTTTGAATATTCCTATCCACCGTCAGCGCCAAATTGTCGCCAGATTTCGCCTCGATTCGCATATTATTTTTTCCAACTGTCAAAGGTATATTCCTCACGTCAGTTACAGATTGTAATAGCCCGTTCCGACCCTTAAGCTGCTTATTCAAAGAGCCTTCGACGCCATATTGACCTTCGCCAGCCGCATTCACAAATCCAAGCACGTGCGCGCCCAGTTCGCCCTCAGGATAATTTCGAATAGAACTTTGCTGGTATAGCACGCCCGCAAAGTTTTTCTTTTTCAATTTTTCCGCTTGAGTTCTGGTAATATTTTTCGCCAAAACTTCATAGCGCGACTTTTTATTATTGAGCCGTTCAGATACATTTTCCGTCATTTCGCCGCCAGCAATTTCTCTCAAACTATCAACAAGCTGATTCCGCTCTTTATCGTCAATCGACTGCGGGTCCGCAATCACCGTATAAACCGCCTGATTAAGCACCACAGGAACTGGCGTTTTCCCGTCCATCATATAAATTTTCCCGCGCTCCGCAGGAATGATAAATTGACGTTGCTGACTTGCTCGCGCTAATTCCGTATATTTGCCATATTGCAAAATCTGCAATTGAAATAATCGCAACACAAAAGCCGCCATCACTACTAGTAAAGCGATGGCCAACCAACCAGTTCTTGAACGAATAAGCCGCTGCATATTGCTTATCCTATTATATCACTATTGAGCGTAATGCGTTTCAGTTGTCGTCATAGCTGAAGCGACATTGCTATTCTTCACCTTCTCTAACGCTGTCAAGCGTGCATTCTGAACTTCTAATTCTGACTTTTTTGCGCTTAGTTCGGTGATTTTTGTATCCAGACTCTGAGCTTCATAGCCGTAAGCTGTAAGTCTGGTTGCCTGAGTAAGATAAATCAAGCCCAGTACTGTAATCATCAATGCAACTAGCACTGTATGAGCAACAGGACCAAGTTTGACCTGAGACTGAAAACGTGTAGAATTCTGATTTCGGCGCAATTGACCGTGCGAGCGTCGTGAAGTAAATGTGGTGGTGTTTGTCATTTGTCTCTATCTTTTATGTTTATATTTGTGTTTAGCATAACAAACCAGCCCGCCCGTTAAAGACAGGCTGGTTTTTCTAAGGTATATTCCGGAATACGCTTTAGTTTAGCCGCGGCGTACTGAAACAGCCTCTGCCTTGTCCGTATTCTGGAATTCTACTTTGATGTGGATTGGCATAATAGCCCCCCTTCTTTTTGTTTTATTTTTTCACGGCGTATCGAAACTTCGCACTTCGACTACGCGGATTGTGAACATCTTCAGTTCCAGACACCGGTTTTTTCTCTGGAACAATCAGCTCAGCCTCATAGCCAGCCGTTGCTTGCTCCGAAAAGTAACGCTTGATCAATCTGTCTTCCAAGCTATGAAAACTAATTATTCCTACTCGCCCGCCCTTATTAAGTAAGCGTGGCAAAAGTGGCAATAGTTCTTCAATCAGCTTAAGTTCGCGATTGACTTCAATGCGTAGCGCCTGAAAGGTACGAGTCGCGGGATGATGCTTCATACTACCGCGACCAACGGTTTGCTTAATCAGATCAGCCAGCTCAGTCGTTCCCTGAATTGGTCGAGCCTTGACAATTGCCTGCGCAATTCGCCTTGCTCGTCCGGGATTTTCCTCGCCGTAACGAATAATCAGCTGCGTCAAATCATCAACCGAATATGAATTGACAATATCCGCCGCTGTGATTTCCGTCCGATTGTCCATCCGCATATCTAACGGACCATCAAATCGAAACGAAAAACCTCTCTCTGCTCTGTCAAGCTGCGGTGACGACACCCCCAAATCAGCCAAAATCACGTCAAACTTACGCCCCTGCTTGACCAAATCTTGCGCCGCACTCACAAAATCTTTGTGAATTAAAGTTACGCCTTTTTCAGCCAAATCGCCCAATGTCTTAATCGCGTTTTTATCACGATCGACTAACACTGAGCTCAAGTAATTATCCGTCCTATTTAAGAATGCCCTGGCATGGCCGCCATAGCCAGCCGTCAAGTCGAGATACGACTCGCCTTCGACTGGCTGTAGCTTGCTAAGGGTTATCTCCAAAAGTACGGGAACATGAATCGGTTCGCTCGCTTGGAGTTCTTCCGACTGTGGTGGATGTTCTTTAATACTCATCATTATTCCATTATACAGAAATAATGCTCGAGATCACCTAACTGGATATTTAATTCTGGCTTTTTTGTATTTGTGTTTTGTTTGTTTTTGTTGTCTTAGAGTGGAAATTTGTTGATTGTCAGTAACAACCATGTTTTCCAAAGAGACTTATGTGTGAGGTGGAGTTTTTTTGGGAGGTGTTTGAGGAAGGTGCGTTGCCTTTTTTAATGTGGAGCAAATTGCCACATGCCATTTTCAAATACCCAGATAGTTGATCTCGAGAGGTTTTAATTGTTAAGGTGCTTAGCTAATCTACTATTCCGCATTTTCGGCCGCTATTAGCCGAAAATATTCCCCCGCTCGCACAGCAACGACTTCTCTGTCAATTCCAGCGTAGTCGAGCAAATGCTGCTCAATCGTAACTCGTCCTTGTTTTTGGTCGAGCGCCGATGCGGTTTTACCTCGTCGGAATTTAACGTTCAGGTCGGCAACTCGCTCATCCAGAATACTTCCCGTTAGAGCGCTTTCCACTTCCCGATCCCAGATTTGCTGTGGATATAAGTGGAGATATTTACCAAACCCGCGAGTTAGCACGACGCCTGATGCAAATTCTGCCCTGAGCTCAGCCGGAATTGTCAAGCGTCGCTTGTCGTCCAACTTACGCTCAAAGTAATCTGTCTGCACGTCGTCCTTCCTTCGTGGTAGATTAGTTGTTTTTTGTAGTGGATGTTTGTTTTTTGTTGGTGATTTTCCATCAACTTTCGTTCCACTGACTCCACTATACTACCCACACCTACCCACTTGCAAGCCCTTTTTATGACTTTTTACCCATTTTTGCATCAAATAAAAACTTTTCCACATTTTTGTGGAAAAGCCTAGTGTTGAGTTGGCGCAAGCCTACGCTATTTAATAGTTTTGGGCAATGGATTAGCACTTAAAGTTATTTCAGACCAATCTACAGCTGAAAGGTAAACTAGTATACGCTTTAACAATAAAAAGAACACCGGCGAACCGCTCAAGTAAGGCGATTTAGCTCCGGTGGTTCTTAGCGGCAGTATAATGAATAATCCTCAATAAATCAATAGCGATAAACTCCAGAGCTCTATTCAATAAACTACTGATGAGGTCTAAAGACCACACCTCTATATCTCTCAACAGACTCCCTACTTGTCTGCCTCAAAACCTCGTCAATTGCCAGCGCGTCAGGAGAAACTTCCAACGCCCTACGGTTAATTCCGTATAGATATAAATTGTCCAAATCTCGCACGCGACTCAAAGCCACATAACCCATACCTTCGACAAACGCCTTTCTCAGATCAATCTTAGCCGCATCCAGCGTCATTCCCTGGCTTTTATGAACCGTTATCGCCCACGCCAAACGCAGCGGAACCTGAGAAATACTCGCTCGTTTGCGCTCTCCGTCCCGCAATTCCCAAACATCCGGTACCATCGTCACCCGACGACCATCTCGAAACTCAACAACCGGATACTCCGTCAGCGGCTCAAAATCCACGACCGTGCCGATACTTCCATTGGCATATAATTTTTGCGGCGAATTTTTAACCGCCATCACCAACGCGCCCAGCTTAATCGCCAGATTTTCTGGAGCCAGGACCGACCTTTGCAGATTCTCTACATAAATTTTCGAGCCCGTCGTCGTTTGCTGATACGAACGCTCTTCTCCCGGCAATTCCGCCAGTTTTTGAATATTGATATCATCAACGTCGACGTTTACGGTGTGTAGTTCTGTGATATCACCATCTGGCGGCTCAATTTCCGTGCGCGCCAGCAACGCCTCGACGTGACGTCGCCTAACATCGCCAGTTCTTAGAGCGGCCAGAATCTCCAAAAGCTGCTCATCATTCTGACGATATTGTCGCTCCAAATACAAAACCGCCGGCTGAAGTTCTTGCCAAGCATCAGAATAAACCACAAATCCGCCGCCCTGCTCGTTCGGACGATTAACTGGCGGCAATTGGAAAAAATCGCCACTCATCACCAACTGAATACCGCCAAACGGCTGATCATTTTCCCTGACGGTTCTTAAAACTTTATCAATCATATCCAGCCGAAAATCGTGAAGCATTGAAATCTCGTCAATAATCAGCACGTCAGTTTTAGAAATCACATCACGCCGCGTTTTTGACAATCGTTCAAAAAAATTGTTCGGCAAATGATTACTCACACCAATGCCACTCCAGCTGTGAATCGTATTGCCCCCAAGATGCGTCGCCGCCAGACCAGTTGTCGCTGTTACCGACACCTTTTTACCCCGTTTTCGCGCCTGCGCAATAAAAGTATTCAACAGGTAAGTTTTGCCCGTTCCAGCCGCACCAGTCAACATAGCCGACCGACCGCTCAGCAGAATAGCCAGCGCTAATTCTTGATCCATTTTAGCCTCGTGGCGGCTCGCCTTCTGGCTCACCGAGCAGCTTCTTCGACTTAATTTCGTAACGCTTGCCCGTGATTTTACTCTCGATATAATCCTCGTTAATGAGATTTACGAACATATCCAAATCATTGCCGTCCATGATAATAATCGCGCCATTATCATCGCTCATCAATTCCAATTGCATCTCATCAGCATAATCCAGAACATCTTCCTGCTTAACCGCGCCGATTTCCAATTTCTGCAATTTATTAATCGTCTTTTTGCGCTCCTTCACCAACGCATTAAGATCCATTCCCTCTGGAAAACTTAGCTTATATTCCTTCTCAATTTCCGCTACTTTTTTATCAGCAATCACCTGCTTTTTATATTCATAGCCAAACATTCGCTCAAATTTTCCAGGATTAAACGCAAAAATATCTTTACCAACAATCAAAACTTGATTATCATCCGGAACTTTAAAACCGACCTCCGCATTAAATGAACCAAATTTGCCATCAGAAAATTCCCAAGCCAACGCACTCTTTAGCGTCTGACCTTGCTGAATCAACTTAACTGTGTAGAATGTCGCGTCAGGGTTATTCGGATCAGTAAATCGTGCCACAATTCCCTTCATTCGCTTAAACTCGTGCTCAGTTTCCGAAAACTCCACGATGTCGTGACGCTCATGCTCAATCAAATGAATCAGCGTCTCGGCTCGCCCAACCTTTTCCAGGTCAGTTCTCAATAAAACATTATCTTCTGATTCGCTCAATTCATAATCGCGAACGCTCAGTCCAGTGCCCGCACCCAAATTGACCTGATTGATATAATCAAACAAGAACAACGGTCTGAGTTGCTGCTCAACATCGCCTTTTATTGGCATAAAATATGGCGTGTAATTTTTGCTAAATAAGAATAGCTCTATCTGTAAATCATTCTTCTTTGCATCGTTTTGATTTGCCCACAAAAAAATATCAGTCGTTTCCCTCACTTCTTCCATTTTTCTAGTATAGCAATTTTTATCAGATGTCGCTAGCAGTTATTTAGCTAATCTCTCGCCTTCACGCGCTCGATTGGCCCATTCGTCCGCTAGCTCGTTTCCTTCGTCGCCTTCGTGGCCACGCACCCAACGCAAATCCGCCTGAGAGTTTGAATATAATTCGTACAATTCGCGCACAATATCCAGATTTTTAATATCGCCGCCCTTTTTTGTCCAGCCGCGCTTTTCCCAGCCCGGCGCCCACTTAGTAACCACGTTAATCCAAAATTCACTGTCAGAATAAATCACACACGGCGCACCATTAGCGTCTTTCAATGCTGCAATTAAAGCTTTACCTTCCATGCGAATATTCGTCGTCTCGCCATCTTCTGACCCCAAAATATAAGGTTGAAGATCACGAATAACCGCGAAGCCGCCTGGACCGGGATTTGGCGAAGCAGAGCCGTCAGTGTAGTAAGTTGTCATTAGTATGATTATATCACGCGCAAGTCATTAATTGTCAGCCCGTAGGTCAATCAGTCTCTCAATAAACTTATCTTCACTAGACAGAGACTTCGGATTAATACCAAGTTTACCCGTAATCTTACTGTTTATCATATCGTAGCGTCGCTTATGTAGATCCCCCAAGACCTCTTTCGCAAGACTGACTATTTTCATTCTCTCGACACGTTGACGAGTCGTCTCTTCCTCTAGGTTGTCTTTGCCAAAACCCTGAGACTGTAGATATTTATAAGCAATATGGGATACTTCACCCGTACGCGCGCGACGTCGCTCGTCTTTTGTAATAAACTGTATTTCAACTGGAACTTCAACATCATCAATATCCACAGCAAATGTTACTTTAGATATTTCATAGATAGAATATCCTCGTTGTTCGCACTTTTCATCGGTATCAATTTTTACCAAATACTCATCCGAACCAACACCCAATTCACGAAGATTCTGCTCCACGGCATCAACATATTCTTTAGTTCCCTGGATATATACAGGTCTGTTTTTACTCCGAGCACATACTGGTCTAAACTCCTTCAACCTATCAGCAATAAAATGCGCAAAATCACAAGCTGTCGTTTCACGATCTCTAGATATCACCATCATACCGACAATATCCATAATTCCGTCACCGCCCTTAAGTTTATCCGCAAGCGATCCTACAGTTTTAATACGCCAGTTTCCAGCAACCATATTGCCATATTTAGTATCAGCCGCAAATTCCCCCATGTGAGTAGAATATTCGCCGGAATCCTCATCTTTACGAATAGCGTAATTGATAGTACCGTCATTCACACCAAATATCTTGTCTGCAATTTTGTCCATGCCGACCTGTAGAACCCTGTCTTGTATCTCTTTAGCACTTTTAACAAGGTCTTCCTTACCTTGACCAATTAGTCGTCTTACTTTAGCCACACTACGTAGTTCTGCAGCAAAAGCCTCATATCCCATCGCCTCAAGAATTGGAGCATAGAATGACTCAGCTTCCAACACATCCTGTAAAACTGCAGATTCTCTCTTTGACGACGGATACTGCAAATTATCCATTATCTCGGCACCTTTTATTATAAACGCCTCGATATTAACCTTATCCATTCCCATTCTCATATGGTCAAGATCTAACAATGGCTGAGCAACCCTCCATTGATCTGGAGAAACTTTGCCCACGTACCTCTCAGCGACCAGAGAGTATGTCTCTCGATAATCATCGTTAGCCTCTTCTTCGGCGATTTTAGCCATTAACTTACGATGATGCGCCGCGTTTTGCTCAATTTCAACCATATCGGCCAGTAAGCATGCGGAGTATTTCAACTGATCATGGCTAATATTCTCATCATCCATAAACTCATAAAGTGCATCTGTGGCATTCCTAGCCCACGTATCGTTATATTTTGTGCTCTTTTTATTAAACATCCTATCAGCAACGTCGTGAATCAATGACAATGAAGCTGCCTCTGGCGGTAAATCATCACTCGTATATGCTTTTACGATCTTATACACTCGGTAAGCATGATCCTTAAAATCTTCGCGCTCACCTTCAGTGCAACTAATATAGCCGTCTAAAACCTTACGGCATGACTCATGAAAAACCTCTTCTGCGGGTATAATCTCTTTTTCGTTCAAAATATAATTTTCACTTGACACAACCCTTGCATTATATCATAGTAATGGGAAATTATCAAGCCCTGGATTATCTACGCAAAATAAATCCGCATCAATTCGCGCGCCACCCTGTCGGCATCGTGACGAATCA